>Ga0302324_100000750_pt1 | contig 82040 bp, 66 predicted proteins | sample Palsa_T0_1_FD_201949 | JGI IMG/M metagenome (GOLD analysis project Ga0302324, IMG submission 201949) | Peat permafrost microbial communities from Stordalen Mire near Abisko, Sweden - Palsa_T0_1 | ecosystem: Environmental > Terrestrial > Soil > Palsa > Peat permafrost | place: Sweden: Abisko...
AGCGACAGCAGCAATGATTGATTGAATATCAGATTGGCCTCAGCCGCGTCCTTACGACCGACTGCCTGCGCGATGAGCGCAACAACGCCGACGCCCAACATCTGCGTGAGAGCAAACACGACGAAAGTGAGGTTACCTGCAGCACTTACGCCAGCGATTGCGGCATCACCGAGCCGCGAGACAAAATACAAATCGACGATGTAATAGAGCGTCTGCAGCAGCATGCCGGCGAAGATCGGCAGCGCCAAGGCAACAATCTGCCGCGCAATGGATCCCTGCGTCAGGTCGCGCATAGCTGTGGGTGCTGCTCGCTCCCCGCCGCGGGCTTCGCGGGCGGCAGCGAATGATAACTGCACGAACTAAGCCGGAATTGACCTACCATGCGGATCTGCAGCTCGCATCGAGATGTCGCTTCAACCTCATGGCCGTGTTGCATTTGATCCAGTCATCGGTTAATAAATTTACCATGTCCATTGACCTTAGGATGGCTTTAAATGTTCGTGGCGGAGCGAGTACCGAGAGCGATTAGCTCCAGACACCGGACTTTATTAGCATCGGCATGGGGCGGGAGAATCGGTTGCCACAAAACGATCCGCTGCGAGTTCCGACGGCATCGACACGACTCGTTCTGCTGCTGTCGACGGTCCTCCTCATCAATTACGTCGACCGCGGCAATTTGGCGACTGCGGCGCCGCTGATTCAGGCGGAACTGCACCTTTCAAACACCGAGCTCGGGTTCCTGCTGTCCGCATTTTTCTACACCTACGTCGCCGCGATGACTCCAGCGGGCTGGCTCGGAGAGCGCTACGGAGCTCACCGGATTCTCGCGACAGGCGTCGCGATCTGGGCGATTGCAACATTCTTGACCGGCTTCGCCGGCGGTTTCGTTTCGCTGTTGCTGCTGCGATTAATGCTCGGTCTTGGCGAGAGTGTTGCGTTTCCGTGCAGCTCGAATCTGGTTGCCGTCGCTGTCGAGCCGGCTCGCATCGGCTCGGCCAACGGCGTGATGGCCTTCGGCTACCTCCTGGGACCCGCGATCGGGACAGTCGTCGGCGGGTTGCTGATGAGCTATGTCGGCTGGCGGCCGGTTTTCATTCTCTTCGGCGCGCTGTCATTGCTTTGGCTGTGGCCCTGGCGGCGGGTAACGGTGGCTCGTTCGCCTTCGTACGGCGCATCGTCGGTTGCTGTAAGCCCGACGTTCACGCGGATCCTGCGCGAACGCGGTCTTTGGGGCGCCTCGCTTGGTCACTTTTCCTCGAACTACAACTACTATTTCATTCTTGCGTGGCTGCCGGAATACCTCGTGACGGCGCGCGGCTTTTCGCTGCAGGTCATGGCTGGTGTCGCGGGTGTCGCTTATTTGATTAATGCGATCGCTGCATTCGTCAGTGGCTGGGCGACCGATCGTTGGGTGCGCGCAGGTGGCTCGGTCAGCGTGACCTACAAGGCAATTATGGCAACGAGCCACGTGGCATCGCTCGCGGCCATGGCCGGCATGGTGCTGCTGCCTATCAAGGGATCGGTCGTCTGTCTTTTCGCGTACGAGGTCGTCCTGGGATTGGCGTCACCCGGAGTGTTTGCGATCCCGCAGATCATGGCGGGACCGAAGGCCGCCGGCCGCTGGGTCGGCGTTCAGAATACCTGCGGGAATCTCGCCGGGATCCTCGCGCCGGCAATCACCGGGATCCTCGTCGACGCGACCGGTAACTTCACGAGCGCGTTCGCGCTCGCAAGCCTGGTCAATGTGCTTGGCGTCATAGGCTGGGTGTTCATCCTGCCGCGAATCTCGCCATTGCGTTGGGATACCGAAGGAGTGTCGAGTTAGCGGGCACTTCCCGTTGGTCATTCACGCTTGCACCGAGCGACTCGGATGTCCACAGCCCGGTCCCATGAGGGCCGCTTTTGGGGGCGAACGTCGCGTCCCAGCGCCCTGAAATCGGGGCGATCGCTCTGCAGCAGCGCGATTTGCACGCTCATCCCCTGTAGTTCATCCTAACTACGGCATTTCGCGCTCGGAATTCCAGCAGATCGGGCCAAAGATCTCGACAACCGCGCGGAGGGAAAATGAGCCTATTCAGCGGACATATGCTAACAGCGGCCCTCGCCGAAGCCCTGGTGTCCGTATTGCTGTTGGCACTCGGATTCATTGCCGGCAAATACCGCGAGCGGCGCCTGCTGCGCGGCCGGGATCTGACAGAATACGACTTCTACCCCTACCAGGCGTCAGCGGAGAACTTCGCCGAGTTCAATCTGCGGGATTTTCGCTTGGGCGTCCATTACTTGCTGCGTAACCGGGACGCGCGCGCCGCGCGCCAGCTGATCTTCATCGGCGAACAGAACAACATCCGCGATGTTCTCGACCGCGAGGAGAAGCGCGCCTACGAGAAGCTCTTCTCGAAGTATCGCGGAGCCGAGATTACCAGCGATGCGCAGGATTATTTGGAGAATTATCGGAACATCGTCCGACTGCTCGGCAGAACCTTTCAGCACATGGGAATTGAAATCCTGCTGCACGACCTCGCGAATCCGAGCCGCTCCATCGTATGGATCGAGGGCGCCGAGGTGACGGGCCGGTCCTTGCACATGGGCACTACAACACTTCTCGTCGACCTCAAGAAACGACGCGCCCTCAATCAGGACAAGCTCAATTACGAACTGAATCTTGGCGCGCGGCGTTTCAAGTGCACGACGGTCCCAATTATTCGCAATGAGTACGGCGTCGTTGCTGCCCTGTGTATCAACATCGACATCAACTACATTAAAGATGAAGTGCTTAAATCGGCAGATGCGATCGCGGAGTTCTTTCTACACTACTGCCAGACGGATATGACACTGAGCGAAAATATCCTATCCAAGCAGGAATATCAGAAAGCCATAGAAGGCAAGAGGCACTTTCGCTTCTCTGGCAGCGCCAAAAATTGACGCGCTTCTAAGAACAGGCAGGCGACGGCCCAGCTGAACGCGGTCGCAGCGGCCTATCCGACCTGCACGGCGAGCATTGATATTGAACCCCCGTCGACACCCTCGACCGGAAAGGAGATGTCTTCGCCCTGCTGAGCGGTGCCGATGACATACAAGAGTGGCAGGTAGTGATCCGGGGTGGGGATGGACAGAAATGCGTCCGGACCGAGTTTTTCGTACGCGATGAGCGGCTGATATTCACCCGCCAGCATCATCTGCTTGGCTTTCGTTTCGAAGCGAACGGCCCAATCGTATGGCTCAGGAGCGTGCCGGCCCCAGGCGTAGGTATGAAGATTATGTACAAGATTTCCGCTGCCCACGATCAGAATATTCTCGGCGCGCAATGGCGCGAGCATTTGGCCAACTTCGAAGTGAAATGACGCCGGCTGTGTCTCGTCGATGCTGAGTTGGACCACAGGAACGTCCGCGAGCGGGTAGACGTGCCGCAGAACGGACCAGGTACCGTGGTCAAGCCCCCATGAATTGTCGAGACGTACTGGCAACGGCGCGAGCAATTTCTGAACGCGCTGCGCGAGGTCCGGAGCGCCTCGCGCCGGATACTGCACCTCATAGAGCTCGCGAGGAAAACCGCCAAAATCATGGATGGTCTTTGGCGCGACGCTGATCGTGACGGCGGTTTCAGGCAAAAACCAATGAGCGGATATCGATAGGATCGCCCTCGGTCTTGGCAGCTCTTCGCCAATGCGGTGCCACGCCTCGGTATAAGCATTCTTCCCCACGGCATTCATGGGGTTGCCGTGTCCAAAGAATATTGCAGGCAACATCTGTGATGCCTCAGGGTTTTCCGCCGCTCATGTCAATGCCCCGGCGCCGCTAAGGCTCGGTGCCGTCCGTTTAGGTGACTGTAAGTCGCGCCGCATGCTGCGCCCCACTTCCCGAGTGAACGAATTGAAAGACTCTTCTCAATGAAAGAAATTACTTAAGCTCTAGCAAAACAAGAAGAGTGCAAATAGCAGCTGAAATGTGATTATGATCCAACAAGTGAGCGGTTGCTCGAACCGGTCTACCCTCCTACAGGTCGCAAACGGGCGCAAGAATGCGGCCGTGGTTGTCATTCCGGGGAAGCTCTTACCGCTTGTATGATTCGCACATGTCGAGTGTTTCATTTTAAGCTTCGCCGTGCTTAGCGATCGCGTTCGTTCGCCGGCGGCGCCCCCACGAGCAAATCCCGTCGACGTAACCGTCAGGAGGGCATTCAGCCCACTGGACGGTCGAGGTGTCGCCGGACACAATTGGACATCCCACGGCGCGAGGCTTGGCTGACGGCATGGTGCTTCCGACTCACGCCATGAAGGTCATGCTTTTCGGCGCGAGTGGCATGGTCGGGCAAGGTGTCCTGCGCGAATGCCTGCTCGATGATGGCGTGGACAAGGTGCTTGCAATCGGCCGGCGTCCAAGCGGATGCACTCATTCAAAGTTCTCGGAAATCGTACTTGCGGATCTGACCCGCATCGAGGCCCTCGGCAGCGTCTTGGAAGGCTATGACGCCTGCTTCGACAGCCTCGGCATATCTTCGGCCGGGTTGACGGAAGCTGACTACGCGCAGCAGACCTACGATCTTACTCTGACGATTGCTAAAGCCCTGGTTTCGCGTAATCCCGCCATGACCTTCATCTATGTCTCGGGTGCTGGGACCGACTCGAGCGAGCTGGGTCGGGTCATGTGGGCGCGGGTGAAAGGTCGCACCGAGAACGCGCTTCTTGTGCTGCCGTTCAAGGCGGCCTACATGTTCCGGCCGGCCGCAATCCAGCCACTGCACGGGGTGAGATCCAAGACGCCGGCGTACCGCGTGCTCTATTCCCTGCTGGCGCCGATCATGCCGCTCTTAAAACGCACATGGCCTCAGTACGTCACCACGACAGAACAGATCGCGCGGGCTATGTTGAAGGTTGCCCGCGAGGGGTCGCCGAAACGCGTGCTCGAGACGCCGGACATCAACGCCCTCTAGCCCCGGCGCGATACGAGCATTGCGGCGTTTGTTTTCGCCTCAAGGTAATTGAAAATGCTAGGCCGCCTTCGTCTTCCGCAAATCGAACGCTCCCTCCTGTGCATCCCGCTGGCGGCGCTTGTTGGCAACATCATCGGCGCGCCGGCGTTTGCGGCGTCAGCCGCTGTTCCGGCGAGCGCTGATCGCGCCGTCGCCGTGGAGGTCTTGCGCTCGCTCATTGAGATTGACACGACCGCCGCTCATGGAACCCGGGTCGCGGCGCAGGCAATCGCCGACCGCCTCACCAAAGCGGGCTTCGCGGCGAATGACGTGGACTTGCTCGCCCCGGCGGATCAACCCAGCCGTGCCAATGTAGTGGCGCGGCTCCACGGAGCGGGACGCTCTAGTGCGCTCCTCGTCATAGGACATATCGACGTGGTCGAAGCGCCACGCGAGAGTTGGTCGGTCGAACCCTTCAGGCTGACCGAGAAGGACGGCTTCTTCTATGGACGCGGCGTTCTGGATCTGAAGGGCGAAGACACGGCTATTCTGATGGCCTTGATGCGCATGAAGCGTGAAGGATTCAGGCCGGACCGCGACATCATCGTTGCATTCACCGCCGATGAGGAAGCCGGAACCGCAGATGGCGTGCAATGGCTATTGAAGACCCATCCTGAACTCGTCGGCGCAGGCGTTGCGATCAATCCGGACGAAGGTGCCGCCGGGTTGCGGGCGAGCAGGCGGATTTATTACGGCGTGCAGACCAGCACGAAGCGCTACATGACGTATCGCCTGGAGACCACCGGCAAGAGCGGTCATACCGCGATCCCGCAACCCGACAACGCGATCTATAAGCTGGCCGCCGGCCTGACGCGCCTGGCTGCGTTTCAGTTTCCGATCGAGCTCGACGATACGACTCGAGCGTACTTTGGGCGTACCGCTGCCATGGAGACGGGTCAGACACGCGCGGACATGATCGCCGTGTCGAGTTCCCACCCCGACATGCGCGCCGCCGAACGGTTGACGTCAAATCCGGAGCGCAACGCCAATTTACGCACCACCTGCGTGGCGACCCTCCTCAAGGCGGGCACCGTCGAGAATGCGTTGGCCGACAGCGCGCAGGCCACGGTTCAGTGCCGGGTTCTGCCCGGGGACAGTCCGGACTTCGTGCGCGACACGCTGACTCAGGCCCTTGCTGATCCTGCGATCGGCATTTCCGTAATCGAGCTCGGCGAAGCCAATCCAGCATCACCGCTTACTGCGGAAATCATGTCGCGGGTCGAAAGCGCCGTTCATTCGATGTGGCCCGGTGTACTGGTGATTCCGGCACTCAATATCGGCGCTTCGGACTCAACCTACACGCGAGCCGCGGGAATCCCAACCTACGGGCTTTGCTCGATCTTCTACGATCTTGATGATGACCGTGCCCATGCGGACGACGAGCGCATCGGTGTCGAAAACTTCTATGAGGGCGTCGAGTTCACCTATCGTCTGCTCAAATCGATGAGCCAGGCAGGAGCAACCCCGCCAAATAAGACCCCGAACTGACACCATTTCCCTGTGCGGGCGCCAGCAGTCGCGCTGCGTCAGAGCCGGCCACGTTCGAAGCGCATCAGGAGGCCGGTGCCTATGGTGGTCAAACAACCCACGCCCACCAGGAGCAGGAGGACGGCATGCACCCCGGCGGTTTGCTTCAACCACCCGATCACCGGCTCCTGGACGATCGGGCCGACCGAGCCGAGGCCGTTGATGGTGCCGGCGGCGAGCGCGGCTTGACGTCGGTTTCCCGCATCCATCGCGCACGCCCCGGACAGCAGCGAGTCCGGACCCATCGCCGTAAAGCCGATCAGGCCAAGCAGTACAATGAAAACAGTCACCGACGACAATCCGACGAACCACATCAGGAACGTGAATCCGAGACAGGCGAGCGTCATCCAAAAAATCACTGGCGTGCGGCGTGCACCCTGAATTCGATCCGACCAGACACCGCCGGCAATCACACCCAGGAAGCCGATCCAGTCGAATGCGGCAGACCAGTACCCGGCTCGCGTCGCGGACATACCGAATTGCTCGCCAAGTATGAGCGCGGACCAGCTATCGAGAGCGTAACGAAGAAACTTGAAGCCGAAATATATGAGTCCCATTGCGACGATCGATGCGATCCACCCGACTGGCAGCGGAGATTGTTGAGCAGTTGCTGAGCCACCGGCCTTTGCCAGCGGCGCGTCAGGTTCCGCTTCGTCCTCGAGCGACAATCCGACCGACTGCGGTCGCTCGCGTGCCCAAAACGCGAAGAGCACGGTAATCGCCAGAAGTGCAATGCTCGAGCCGAAGAACGACCATGCCATGCCGAGCCAACCGAGCAGAAATGCGGCCAGCGCTTTGCCGGCAATTCCGCCAAGCTGGTAACAGGTTCCCCAGATGCCGAACAGCGTGCCGCGCTCCGAGCGGCGCGTCCAATTCGCGAATAGACCTACGTTATGGGGCCAGCCGGTCGCTTGCGCGAATCCGTGAATGCCCATGGTGACGCACATCCACAGGTAGGCCCTGGCCAAGTGCGAATCGACAAGCCATCCGAGCGCAATGTTGCAGGCCGCCGCGATGACCATTCCGTAGATCAGCACGCGCCGGCTCTCCATGTGCCTGCCGAGCCACGCCGCCAGGAACTGCCCCAGCATGTAGGTGATCAGATAAATCGTCCATGGGTACGCGACGTGGACGTCGTCGAGACCGAACCGCTCCTTCAGCGGCATCTTCAGAATCGCGTAGGTTTTGCGAACGAGATAGAAGCCGAAGTAGGAAAGCCAGGTGGCGGTGAACAGTTGCGCCCGATAGCGGCGCATCAGCGCCGAAGCGGCGCTCAAGTGAAAGATCTGCCGGTGAAATTCGCGCTTCCGGAGACCAGCTGGTCCCAGAAGGAAGGCGGTAGCGTTCCATAATGCGTAAAGGATGCCGTAGCGAGTGCGGCATTCTCCGCGATGTCCCCCGCACAGCAGGTGATGAACATGGAGCGCATGCCGGCCGCGCGCGCCGCAAGTAAGCCTGCGCGGCTATCCTCGAACACCAACGCCTCGTCAGGATCGACCTCAAGCGCGCGTGCCGCCATCAGGAATCCTTCCGGGTCGGGTTTGCTATTGCGCACGTCGTCACCGCCGATGCGCGCTCGCGCATCGACCAGGTGTGCAACCCCGAGCCGCTCCAGGAACCGTTCGATAACGGCACGCGGACTCGACGACACGACGGCGAGCTTCAGGTTGCGGGCCGCCGCCGCGCGCAGCGCGTCAGATGCCCCGGGAACCGGCTGCGCGTCGGCGGTGAGCGCGTTCCAGTGGGCGAGTAACTCGGCATTCAGCACAGCAGTCGGCACATCGAGCTGAGTGCGCGCACGGATGACCTCAGCGACGTGCGCCCAGGTACGCCCCCGCGTCTCGGAGTGGGGCAGCGCGAACCCGGCAATGCCGTGCCGGGCGACTACGGCCTCAACGGTCTGGTCAGTGTTAGATTCGGTGTCGACCAAAGTACCGTCGAGATCAAAGAGCAAGGCACGTACGCGTCTGCTATGAGTCATGCTACTAGCTTCGCTCGCTCGGCACCGCAGGCCTAGTCAATGTCGAAATCTCAAAGTGCCGCATAAAGTCGTCGCTCGCAACCGCCGCGCCCAGAGTTCGCACCAGCCGTTCGATAAATGATGCCCATAAATACATGCCGCCAAAATCTTCAAATTGCTTGCCGTTCCAGTACCGGACGAGCTCGCGCGGGAAAGCAGCGATTATCCGGCTCGTCTGTGTATCACGGATGCGAAGCCCGTGGCGAGCGGTGCACTGTCTTGAGTGACCATTACACTGCGATTGGTTCTGGCAGCTATACCAGTAGCTTGTTGAGGGAAGCGATTATGCGGTCGACTTCCGCTTGCGTGTTGTAGTGCGCTAAGCCAACCCGGAGCATTCCCTCATTCTCGTCCAATCCCAGGTGGCGGAGGACCTCAATCGCATAGTTGCTGCCGGACCAAACATTGATCCCGTGCTCCGCAAGCGACGTGGCGAGCGCTGTCGGCTTATGGCGCGCATGCGTAAACGAGACGGTTGGCACGCGCTGCAGGAGCTCGCGGGCCTTGGTGATGCCATGAATTCGGACTTGGGGGATCGCGAGCAGCCCATCGATGAGTCGCTGAGCCAGAGGCATCTCATAAGCGGTCGCCGCCTGGTATGCACTCCTTACTCTGCTACGGCGGCTTCCGGAACTGCCGGTCTCATCTCCCAGCCAGACAAAATAGTCGGCCGCGGCGGTGAGGCCGGCGAAAAGTTCGGTCTGCGGCGTGCCCAGCTCGTGTCGCCCGGGCAGCTCTTTTGGGCCGCAACGCACGGCGTAAGCGAAGAGTTCAGAAAGGAGTGCCTCCCGCCCCCAAAGCACACCGAGGTGCGGTCCGAAAAACTTGTACGATGAGCAGGCCAGGAAATCGCACTCGAGTTTCCCAACCTCCACCAGTCCGTGCGGCGTGAACTGGACTGCGTCTACGTAGACCAGAGCGCCCGCCCTTTTTGCAAGCCTGCTTAATTCGGTGACTGGGTTGATCGATCCTGTCAAATTGCTGGCGTAGTTCAGAGCCAGCAGGCGTGTCGTACTCCCGAGTAACGGCGCAAGGTCGTCAGGCTCGATGCGCCAGGTGTCGCGGTTGAAGGGCAGCCAGCGAATTTTCAGGCCGCGATCTTCCGCCAGCCGGATCCACGGAGATACATTGCCCTCATGATCCATGTGGGTGACGATGATCTCATCACCGGGTTTCCAACTGCGCCCGAGCGAACGGGACATTTGGAATGTCAGCATCGTCATCGACTGGCCGATTACGATTTCGCGACCTGAACTGCCCCCAAGGAACTCGGCCATTGTTTCGTGTGCTGCATCGTAAATGGCATCGGCGTCCCGGGACGCTTTGAAATAGCCGCCGAGATTGCTCGCAGCGCCGGCCATGCCGCCCGCTACCGCGTCAATTACCCGGCGGGGCACCTGCGTGCCGCCCGGATTGTCAAAGAAAATGGCAGGGGTCGCGAGAGCGGGAAACTGACTGCGCACTTGCTCAATCGGGAAGGCCATCACTCGCGCTCCTTGGTACGCCGCTCGCGCCGTGTCGGTCGGGCGGAGTCATGGATCCAACGCACGACGAACCCAATCAAAGTCCGGGATGCGAGATCAATTCGCAACTTACGCTTGTTCATTGCAGATTACGCGGGATGTCCTCGCGCCAGGTGCGCGTTCGCACCATGCTGCCATTACGCAGCAGCTCGCGCGTATAGCTGTAATGAAACATGTTGGCATCGCTCTTGAACGTAAGATGCCCGCGGTAAGTGAGAACGCGGTCCGCCAGCTTCTCGACGCTCTCACTGTCTCCCTCGACGGCGGAAGTCTCCGGATGGGCGTCATCCACGTGGTACACGAGCCTCTCAAGGTGGTCGAACGATCCCCACGGGAAATGCAGAGCGGAAGTGCCGCGCCAGGTCACGGTGCTCCGCCCACTGTTCTCGTCTCGCTCCAGCGTCCAGGAGCCGGGCCAGGCATAGTCCCCGGTGGTCGTGATGCCCTGCGGTTTTTCGATTGGTTCAGGCTGAGTGAAATGCGGTGAGCCGCGGCTGTGAGTGGGCACGACGGGTAGCATGATCGAGGAGCCCTGTGCGCCGCCCAGGCGCAACGTTGTCGTCATTGAATGGGGCGTGGGCCAGAACATCGGCCATTGCGCATTTGATACGGCGACGCGAATGCGATGGCCACGCGTCCATACCCAGGAGCTCATATATAGGTCAAACTCCAATGTATATTCAGTTCCCGGGACCAGCGCAACGGGCTGGTCCATGGACTGGCGTTGCGCGCCGTTTAAGCCGGCGCCGGTGATCGCGGTGACGCGTCCGTCCTCCCCGACATCCTCGAGACGCACGATCCAGTCGGCGAGCGGGGCATCCGCGGTGGCAAGCAGCCGCACATGCGCGCGGCCGAGCATCGCGACATCTTGCTGTAGAGGCGCGCTGTCGTAGGTCAGGCTGTACGCGTCAACCGATCGTTGATCGCCCAGGAGTTCGCCCCACCAGAAGCCCGCCTCGACGCCCGCCGAAGGCACGTAGCGCAGCCGATCGGTCGCAGCGGCTGCGGGAGCGGCGGCCAGACGATGGTTCGGCGCGAGGAACCAGGAAATCTGCTTAAGGCCGGCAGGCGGCCAGGAATCGGCACGCCACTCGCCGGGGATGTCCTGCGGTTCGGCGCCCGGTGCATGGCCGTGCTGTTGATAAAACACGAGCTGCGGATCACGCTCGACGCCGTTCTCAACCCCCTTCAGCCAGTGATCGAACCAACGCACGGCCTGATCGCGCCATTCAATCCGCGGGCCGTAGATGCTTGTGTTCGGGAAGTCGTGGTTCCAGGGTCCGAGCCATGCGTGCACGGGGGCCGGCACACGCTCCAGCATGCGCTGGATGCTGTTCCGATAGCCATCCTGCAGCCCTCCGATCAGGAAACAGGGAATCTGAATATCTTCGAGGCGGCGAATCGGGGTGCGCCAGAAGGCCCCGTTTCGCTGATGACGAAAGTAATCGAGCGACCACGGTACAGAGTCCATGCGGTTCGCGAGCGTTTCTTCATCGAGAGGAAACTCGGGCGCACCGCTGCGTCCCTGATCCAAGTCCATGGCAACCTCAAACTCATCGACGTGCATGATCCCGTCCATGTAGTGCACATCTTCCGTGAAGAGCGCCTCGGTGGCTGCGATGGCGAGGATCGCTTTCAGCGCCGGGGGCCGACGCATCGCCATCTGTATTGAGTTGAAGCCACCCCACGATATCCCGAGCATTCCGACATTGCCGTTCGACCAGGGCTGGCGCGCAAGCCATGCAATCACCGCCTCGCCATCCTCCTGCTCCTGCGTCGAGTACTCGCGCGTAGGCGGCGCGCCTCCGCTGTTGCCGAAACCGCGGATATCGACTCGGGCCCCGACATAGCCGCGGCGTGCAAAGTACGCGTAATTGCCGTAGTCGCCTATCGCCGTGTCGTCGTCCTTTCGATAGGGCAGGTATTCGAGCAGCGCCGGTACACGGTCAGCCGGGCGCAGATCCGCCGGCATGTACAGCGTCGCAGCGAGCAGCACGCCATCCGGCATGGGGATCGAGGCCTGCACGAGACGTACGCCATGGTCGGTTGCCCACGCGCTCGCGGACATGAACCAAAGTAGGTGGGCCGCGGCGGCGGCGAGCCTGCGGGCAAGGAGCGCATGACGGACGAATGGTGTTGTGTGTGCTTGCATATGGAGTTTGACCGATCGAATTCGTATCCGATTATGCAGCGCTCGGGCAGAGGATTCGCGCGAGAATGGTCAGGTCCCTGCGCGCCTGGGGCTCATTTATCCAGAACCTAGACGGATTAATCTCGGCAATAAGAAAATTGTTTGCTCTTCAAGTGTTGGTCGAGCGCGAAAGCAGTGATGCTCCGCTTGTTCTGTGTATCACGAATGAGGTCCCGGTTGCGAGTTGCGCGCCGTCTCGAACCACCGTTACATTGCTGCCGTGACTCGCTCCATGCCTAAACTGTCTGCCCGGGAATTGCGCGCAACCCTGCCGCGTGTATTCGCGGCGCTCGCTGCGGCCGATGCGATCACTCTCGGGCATCTGCACAGGATCAAGATCCACTACAAGGCTGACGGCAGCGAGGTGACCGTCGCCGACAGAGCTGCCGAGCGAATGCTGCGGCGGCATCTGCGCGCAGCGTGGCCGCGAGATGCCGTGTTCGGCGAGGAGTATGGCGGCAACCTCGAGCGAGCCGGCCGCTGCTGGCTGCTCGACCCGATCGACGGCACGGCGTCCTACGTCCTCGGCCTGCCGATGTTCGGTACGCTTGTCTCGCTTCTCATCGATGGCGAGCCGGTATTCGGTTGTATCCATCTGGCGGCGCTCAAGGAAACGACTTACGCGGCGCGGGGCCTTGGCTGCTGGCTCACGCGCGACGGCGCACGCCCGCGGCGGGTGCGCGTTGCGGCGCCACCGGGGCTGTCGGAGGCGCAGGTTGGGCTCACGAGCATGAAGGAGAGCGATCTTGCACGCCGGCGCGGCCCGTGGTTGCTGTCTCAACTTGCGCGCAAAGTCGGCCGGCTGCGTCTGGTTGGTGACTGTGTGCAGTACGCTTTGTTGTGTCGCGGGCACCTCGATGCCGCGGTCGATCCGCTCATGAAACCCTGGGACATCGGAGCACTCGCGCCGTGCGTACTCGAGGCCGGCGGCTCGATCAGCGACCTTACCGGGCAGAGTGCGCGGATTGTTGAGCGCAGCTCATTCGTCGCGGCGAGTTCCGCACACCTGCGCCGTGCGATCTGTGCGCAGGTCGCGGGATCCGCGGCGTCACGGATGCGCTAACCTATCGGCTGGTGGCGCCGCTATCGTTACTGACTATGAGACTTGCGACGTTCACGGGTTCAAAATCCGCCAGCGTGAGACTTGTGAGACAGCTGAGATCACTGTCGTTCCAGCGGGCGTCAGGAGTGCCGATCAAGCCGCCGCTCGATCCATTGTCGGCCAGGATGATGCCGTAATCTCGAAGCGCCGTGATGATGACCGCCGCTTGCGGACTCGTGGCCGCACAGGAAGGAGTCGCCGCAGAAGCCTTCAGGCGGTATATCTCACCAGCCGGTCCTGTCATGGTGCAGCTGGCCGGCGGAGCGGATTGGGAGATCTGGCTCTCTGTCGGGATCGAGCCGCCCCCGGCAGTGTTGCAGCTACCCACACCGGCGGTCTGCGTCGCAGGCCAGACCCAGTAGTTCAGCATATGGTTGAGCGTAAATCTGATGGGATGCAGAACCGCGCCATTGGGCGAGCTCGGCGTGCCCGTGCCAATGACTTCGTCGGCATTGGCGAGGAGCGGCGCTACCGGAAGTCCTGCCGCGTCAGATGTCCCCATGCCCTGCGGGGTCAGGTCGTTTGAGGAAACGTTGGGCCAGAGTGCGTTTGAAGAATCCGTCCACGGGCCGCCTGCGTAGATTCCCTGCCACATCTCGTAGAGCGCAGGGTTGTTTCCGCCGCCGCTCTCGAGATAAATCAGTACGTGTCGATCCCCCGTCGAGTTGTTAGTGCCTTCCACCGGAGCATTCGCGGGAATGGGACCCGAAGTAAAGTAGGACTGATAGACAGTCGTCGTGACCGATACGTCGACCTGATTGTATGAAACGTCGAGCGCGGGAATCCCGTTCGGAAATCCACCGTACGCAGTCCCGAAAAACGGCTTGATCGTCGCCGACAGATAACCACTGTAGATGGCTGCCGCGGGGGATGTGTCCACAGGAAGGCTGGTTGAGGCTGCATCTACGCGATGGTGAAAAATCGAGGTTGACGGAAAAATGTTCGCCAGGAACGCGCTATTCCCATTGATTGCAAAGGTGATCTGCTGCGTCGCCTGACTGTGCGCCGAGTCGGTCACCACAAGAAGTGGGCTGTACGTACCCTGACCCCCAATCCTTGTGCTGCTTATCTGCCCCGTAGCGGCATTCAGCAATAGCCCTTCGGGCAACGGGGGATAGTTGGAATTTGTGCTGACTGAATAGGTGTACGGCGTGGAGCCGCCGCTCGCGACAATCGTGCAGCCCGCATACGCCGTGCCCTGACTGCCGCCCGGGCAGGACGTGGTTGTTATCGTCAAGGGGCCGCCTGCGGCTGCGGCGGTCACGGTGACTGTCGCGGTGGATGTGGTTGTGCCGGAGGCGTTGCTTGCCGCCAGCGTATACGTCGTTGTCGATGTTGGACTCACGCTCGTTGAACCATTCGCGGACATGGACGTAAGCGTTCCGGGCGTAATTGCAATGCTGGTCGCGCCGGTTGTCGCCCAGCTGAGCGTGCTCTTGGAGCCGGAGTTGATGCCTGCAGGATTCGCCGTGAATGATGTGATGCTAGGCGCGGGTCCAGTCGTAGGGTTGGTAGAGGTCGGGTCAGGGCTGCTCGAGCCACCACAACTCATAAGTCCAGTACAGGCCAGCAGAATGAGGGCAACTGTGCAGAAGCCGACCCCGCCGCAATTGCGTGCGGAGCTGCTGGCACGACTGACACAGAAGGTCGGGGAACCCAAGCGTAATTCCTCGGTTGCAACTATTCATAGTAGTCGCGCATCTGCGCACACTGCAGGTCGGAATGCCGGAGCCGCGCAATGCGTCGCGAATTTTCTGAATCATGCTTGGCGGTCGCCGTTTCGCGACAGCTGCGCTCGTGTCGCGCGGCTTCTACGCAAGCGGGTGTCGGCGGCTAGATTCGCGCAAGAAGTTTCGGGGACGCGCGACACGCCTAACGGACCGACCGTGTCGTTTCTGCGTACTGTCATCGTGGTGCGCGCCGGCCACGTCGCGCAGGGTTACGCGGAAGCGGCACGTCTGTTGCGCGTGCCGTTCAGCACGCCCACAGGCTTCTCTTGAGCAGCCTCCCTACCTACGGCTGCTCCTTAAGGACGATCCGCACAACGCAGCATGGCTCCACAACTCGCCGCGGCTGAGTAATTAAGCGCACTCATTTGGCGAGCTCCGCCATCATTGCGCGGTCGCCCCGCGCCTTCGACGCATTGGCAACGGCAGCACTCAATGTCAATCGCGCGGTTATCGCCTAAGTTTTCGTCGGCGCTCGGTCGGGCTCACGCGGGCAGACCGGGCCGTCTTCGAGCGGCCGTCCAGGCCGCCGCGGAAAATACCAGCACGTTCGCGATCATAACGGGCCACGCACCAATGATGGCTCCGTACGTTACCCACATCGCCGCTCCCAGCATTTGTACGGCCCTGAGCACGCCCGGACGCGCGCAAAAGTACGACGCTACGAACACGATGGTTGCCGCCCATCCCAGAATATCTACTGCGGGTGTGCCCATGGAAAGATTAAGCCACGGCCTCGGTCTGAAGCAGGAGGGTTTCGGTTATCGTCACCCGATCGGTTCTCGCCTTTTCCCACTCCTGAAGTTCAAGGCCATTTGCCTCGAACAGAGTGCGGATCCGACCGGTACGCCAGCCGAAAACTTGATCTAAGAGGGGCACCACGATGCTGAACGCGTTGTCGCTGAGAACGGTGCTCTGCGCGACTCGAGCCAACTGTTTGTTCTCCGAGACCGCGATGGTGAATCCGTCGCGGCTATTCACGTGCAGCATGACGTGAACGTCCGAACTTCCATCACCGACATAGATCGTGCGATCGGGCGGAATACCTAGTCGGCTCTCGAGGTCCTCAATCACGGCGACCTTGCCGTAGCCAGCGGGTACGCGGCTGATTGCATGCACTTCGCCCGTGCGGGGATCGAAGTCGAGCTCCGTACCGTAGATGTGATCCGCCGCCACAATGCCAGCCAATGCGGACACTACGATTTCCCGGGGCGCAGCCGAGATAACAAAAAACGAGAATCGAGTTCCATCAAAACCCTGCTCCAGGAACTCAACTAGAGAATGAATCGCACCTTTGAGCCGAACGCGGCGCCCGGTCTCGACCAAGTGCTCATGACGAACACCGCGGAATTCTGGATCGTGGCGAATGAGATACGCCAGTTCCCCGCCTTGTTGCACCAGGTTACTGTGCGCAAGACCCGCGACTCGATCCTCAAAACCTGAAATCCCCAGCAACTCACACAGGACGAGACCTGAGTCATGGAAGCTTAGTGTCTGATCAAAATCAGACGCCAACAAAAATTGCTTCGGCAGCGCGTTCATATGTCTCCAACTAGCGACGGACTTGAGAGTTTGTACGTACTCCCATGACAAGTACGATAGCGACTTCGTTCCGACGGTCAAGGTCGCCTGATGCTGCGAGGGGTCACAGCGGGTTATCTACACATGATATTTTTTCAACCCATAATGGACGAAACATTCGTTGCCAATACCCATACGGCGACCGCTCACAAGGGCAGCGTGCATTATTGAGACCTTCCGTGTCAGGCATGTGAATGACATTCCCGCGCCGGACCCGCGCTTTGATGTCTGATGCCCACCAGCGCTTCTGATCGGCCTGCAAAGCAGGCGCGTCAACTAAGGTGTGAGTTCCGCAACCCCTGGGGTGAGATCACAATCCCCCGGATCGAGCTTGGTTATCACCGGGGCAACCCCTACGTCGCCGTCATTATCAGTGCCCAGAAGTTTCGCCGATCGAGTCGAGAGCAGCGAGCATTTCAGAGGGCATTTTCAGCGATGCGGCACTTAGGTTCTCGCGAAGATGCTTGACGGACGATGTGCCGGGGATAAGCAAGACATTGGGCGAGCGCTGCAGAAGCCACGCAAGCGCGACCTGCATTGGCGTGGCCTGAAGTGACGCTGCAGCCCGATCGAGGATCGACGACTGCAAAGGACTGAATCCTCCGAGCGGGAAGAACGGCACATAAGCTATGCGTCGCCCGGCAAGATTATTGATGAATCCATCATCGTTCCTATGCGCCAGGTTGTACAGGTTCTGCACGCACACTATCTCTGTAATTGTCTGCGCCTCCACCAACTGCTCGGGGCTGACGTTACTCAGACCGAGATGACGAATCAGGCCCCGGCGCTTTAGCTCGACAAGCGCAGTCAGTGGTTCTTCGATGGAACCCGCCGACGGCGCCGCTACGCCCCCAACCCGAAGATTGACGACGCTCAGCGTGTCGAGCCCGAGATTGCGCAGATTGTCATAAACCGCATCGGCGAGTTCTTGATGCGTAAGGGCATGAATCCAGGACTTGTCCGCACCCCGGCGAGCACCAACCTTGGTAACGATCGCCAGGCCCTCCGGATACGGATGAAGTGCCTGCCGGATGATCTGGTTCGTCACATGCGGACCGTAATAGTCACTGGTATCGATATGATTGACGCCCGCCGCAACCGCCTCGCGCAGAACAGCAATCGCGCCGTCAACATCGCGGGGTGGTCCCCACACCTGCGGGCCGGCAAGTTGCATCGCCCCGTAGCCCATGCGGTTCAAGGTCAACGAGGTGCCTGGTAGCGTGAACCTGCCGTCACTGTCTATCTGTTTTGGCATGCTAATTTTCCTCTAGGCGGTTGTTACTCATCGTAATCGTGCTTGGTTGTGATTGGATGCAATAAGCTGGCGGTTAGGCGTTCACCCTGTTCCCGCCCTTGCGGCGCGACGCCAAGTGTCCGCCGGAGGACGCAGTACTTCGAATTGATTGTGTTCCGCGCCTAGTCAATATCGGAACAACACTGCGCCCCGGTTCCGGCAGCGTCAGTGCGCTCACACACATACACACCGGCGACACCATCAAAGTTCGGCCGACGCACAACGCTTGACGGAAGTACCGCATTCAAGATGCAAAAAAAGACGTGGAATTGATCGGCAGTTTATAGCTTGGCTATTAGGGACTCTGTGCTTACCGAATTTTGCCGCCGGAGGCGCCGACTTTTCATTCTGGATCTCCGTAGCGCTGATGGAGCAGGACCTCCTCGTGGTCGAATTCCTGCAGCAGCCGGCGCATGACGACGTCGCTGATCTCATCGCGATCGCGGAGCGTAATCACGGCCTCGCGCTCGGCGGCGATCATCGCCAGGCGCGGCCGCAAATGTGCCGGCGCAGTCGGTGATGGGGAATCATCCAGTCTTTTCAGCTTATGCGCAGTGATTTTGCGCAGCTCCGCCATCGTTTCGACGTCGCCCGCTCCTTCGGCCGCGAAGCGTTCGAGCGCCACAGCGCCCGCGCGGATGCTGGCAGTTCGAGCGTGGCGCTCCTCCGCGTCCTCCTCCTTTCCGCCCACAATACCCAGCAGGCGGATTATTGGCGCGAGCGTCAGGCCTTGCACGACGAGAGTGATGAAGATGACAACGAATGTGATGAATATGACCGCTTCGCGGCCCGGCAGTGGCGCTCCATGCGACCCCACGTAGGGCAGAGCGAGGGCAATCACAAGAGAATCGCCGCCACGAATCCCAGCCCAACCCGTAAACAGGAGACCGCGCCACGGCGGGTAAGGGGTCGTCGCCCTTCCAAGGCGCCGCTCGAGCCAGCGGGGCAGATAGGCGCCCGGGAACATCAGGAGCATGCGCGTTACGATCATCGCAGCAACGACCGCAACTGAGACTCCGACCAGTCTTGCGATCGCGCCCTCGTCGAGTGTCCGTATCACTTGCGGAAGCTGCAGTCCGATGAGGATAAAAATGAGTCCCTCGAGAAGAAAGGTGAGCATCTCCCACATGGCGGTGCCCTGCAGCCGCGTCTCCGCGGTCACAATGCGCGGTCCCCTGCGCCCAAAGTAGAGACCCATCGCAACTACGGACAGGACGCCGGAGCAACCGAGCTCGTTTGCAGGAATGAAGGCAATGAATGGGCTTAAAAGCGAAAGCGTGTTTTCGACCACACTCGAGCGCGTCATGTGCGCGCGCACCCATCCAACGCACCAACCGGTGGCAACGCCGATCGCAATCCCTCCGGCGCCCGTGAACAGAAGCTCGACGCCGGCGCGTGAGACCGAGAAAGTGCCGGACACGACGGCAGCGAGCGCGATCTGGTAGGCGACCAGTGCGGTCGCGTCGTTTACGAGACTCTCCCCCTCGAGGATCACAAGCATGTCGCGCGGCAGGCTCAGACGCCGCGTGCTGGCGGTGACCGCGACAGCGTCCGGCGGCGACACGATGGCGCCGAGCACGAAGCAAACGGCCCAAGGAAGTTCGGGGAGCAGTGCGTGCACCACGACCGCGACGACGAACATCGTCGCGAGCACGAGCCAGACCGCGAGCAGCGTGATCGAGCGCAGGTTGCGTTTTAGGTCCCGCAGCGACGTCGTAAGTGCCGCCCAGAAGAGCAGCGGGGGAATGAAAATGAGGAAGATGGTTTCCGGATCAAGCGCCAGATGCGGCAGTCCTGGTATGAAGGCGAGACATAGGCCCCCCAGAACGAGCAGTGTCGGCAGGGGAACACCCGCACGATCCGCGAGCAGGCGCAGTCCTGCGGTCGCAGCGAACAGGAGCAGAACGAGGGCGATGACTGACATTCGTTTTGCGCTACGTTAGCGGAGCCATCGTGCGCGGTGCAATCACGATCCATCGGCAGACGATCGCTCTGATTGATACGCTCGTGGCTGAGGGGGTGTCCCAAGCGGCGTTTTCCATGAATTGGGCCGCGCGCACTGATTTGTTAAAAAAGGCGGCCTCCGGAAAACCGGCGTCGGGTCGAAGCCTTGAGGCGCAAGCGCGAAGATACCGGCCCGGAAACTTCGGTTCGGCCACACTGCCCCGCGACCTAAGCGTCGTGCTAATCTTTCCTCTCAAAAGGCTAACAACAGCCAATTTAACCTTAACCCTAGAGGGGGCTCGTGGCAGCAGAGGCCGACGTCTTCGTAAGTTATTCGCGGGATGACGCGGGCCGGGTTCTTGAGCTGGCCGCAAAACTTCGTGCCGCGGGAGTGTCGTTGTGGATCGATCAAAGTGGGATCGATGCGGCCTCGCAGTGGAGCGAGCAGATCGTAAACGCTCTGGAAAGCGCGAAAGTTTTACTCCTGATGGTTACGCCGACGGCTGTTCACTCCCACAATGTCGCCAAAGAGGTGGTTCTCGTCAGTGAGCGCAAGGGGCATATCCTGCCAGTGCACCTCGAGCCGACGGTGATTCCGCCGACACTGAAGTACCAATTGGCCGGCATCCAGCACGTCGAGTACTTCAAGGGTGGCGATTCAGATGCAAACCTGAAGTCAATCCTGCGTTCGCTGGAACGGATAGGAGTCGCATTCGCGCCGCCACAGGAATCGAAAGCAGCCACGCCGTCCGTAGATGCCAATACGCGCGCAAACGCTCGCCCGTTGACACCCGTCGAGCGCGGCGCCCTAGCCGTCATGCCGTTTGACAACATCAGTCCCGATAAGGAAACCGATTACTTCAGCGACGGACTGACCGAGGAACTCACTGCACGACTGTCGTCGGTGGGCGAGATCGAACTGGTCTCGCGCTGGGCGACCAAGCAAATGAAGGAGCGCAAGCACGACGTGCGCGCCATCGGCAGCGAACTGGGTGCCCGCTATATTGTGGGCGGCAGCGTGCGGCGCTTTCAGGACTCGGTTCGCATAACGGTCCAGCTCGTTGACGTCGAGACGAACCGACAGCTCTGGGGAAACACCTACAAGGGCAAGCTCGATGACATCTTCGATATCCAGGAACAGGTCGCGCAGCAGATTGTCGAGGCATTGAAGCTCAAGCTTTCCTTCTCCGAGAAGGTCTCCCTGACAAAGCGGCATACCGTCAATGCTCAGGCCTACGATCTCTACCTGCGCGGTCAGGACTATCTGCTCCGTATGAGCAAGCGCAGTGTCGAATACGCGATCCAGCTATTCGAGAAGGCGATCGAGCTCGACCCGCGTTATGCAGCGGCGTACGCGGCCTGCTCGAGTGCTTACGGGCAGAGGTATCAGTACTTCGCCCGTGAGGAGAAGTACCGCATCCGGGCGCAGGAACTGTCGTTCAAGGCACTGATGTACGACGGCAACCTGCCAGAAGCCTACACTGCGATGGGACTATCGTACTTCGTGTGGGGGAAGCTCGAGGAGGCCAGTACGTCGAGCCGCAAGGCCATCGAACTCGCCCCTGAGGATTTCGTAGCCCACTGGACGCTCGGACGCATTCATTTCACGAACGGTGAGTTCGCGGAAGCCTACCCACTATTCCGGCGCGTAATCGAGCTCAAGCCTACCTTTGCTACCGCTCACATGGACCTGGCGATGACTTGTGATGGACTTGGGCGTCATGACGAAGCCCGCGCGGCACGAGACCGGGTGCTGGAGCTGCTGCCCAATTACCTGCTGCAGAACCCGGACGACTCGCGGGCAAGAATGCTTCACGCGATCGTGCTCGCGGGGATAAACCGCAAGGACGAGGCCCTGCGCGAGGGCGACAGGGCGCTCGAGATCAGCCCCGACGATCCGCTGATCCTCTACAACTGTGCCTGCCTGTACGCTCGGCTAGGCGAGTCGCAGCGCGCCATTGAGGCGCTGCGCCAAGGTATTTCCAAGGGCTACGAGGACTACGGATGGATGAGAAACGACCCGGATCTTGCCTCGTTGCGCGACAATCCTGACTTCATCGGGCTGACGCGGGGAGCTTAGCGTGGCTAAGCTAAGTTGTGTCATTGGGAAGGTAACGTTGTAAATACTCCAATTCAAAAATGACCCGGTCGCGCAGCGTTGACATGCGGGATGACCCTGCCAGGGTGGCGGCTAAGCGCGCGAAAGCCGGTCTATTCGAGGCATGCGATCCGCACGGGGGCGCTTGCAGACAGAATTGGAACGAGGACCGCGTGGCTTCGACGGGTCAAATAAGCGTGATGTTTCACGGATTAGCTACAACGGCGAGTGTCACCATCCGTCGCCTTTGACGCCCATTTCGTGGCACACCGAGCGCAGCTATATGTCGACGGAGAGAGTGCCAATGAACCACGGTGCGAGCAATTTCTCGCAGGCACAAGCCCGTGGACAACGTGCTCCCAAGAGGTGTTCAGCCGATTCAATGCCCAACTAGCGCATCGGAACCAGCGCACAGACCATAACGAGAAACTGTGCTTTGATCGCATGCAGAATCTCAGGGTGCAGTGAACACGACTCTCGCAAAAGTATTCAGGCCCATGCAGCTTCTCCTGGTGGACGACAGCCCGGGCGACGTGCACCTGATGAAAGAAGCCTTTCGCAAAGCTGCTCCAAAAGTGTTTATGCACGTCGCGACCAACGGCATGGAAGCTATGGCCTTCCTGAGCCAAAAGGGCAGACACGTCGATGCGCCGCGACCGTCCCTGATACTGTTGGATCTGAACCTACCGAAAATGGACGGCCGAGAAGTATTGGCACGGATCAAGGCAGACCCGACCTTGAAGGGAATTCCCACTATTGTGCTGACAGTATCCGAGTCCGAATTGGACATCATCACGAGCTATCGACTCCACGCCAGCTGCTATCTCAGCAAACCCGTTGAGCTGGACGACTTTAACCGCCTTGTAAACAGCATCAATGAATTCTGGCTCAAGAAAGTGACGTTTTCGCAGACGGCGTAGGCTCTGGGCAAGTACTCACGCCGTCCACTCGTAATCGTAGGGTTTGTGCGCTAATCCCACAGGAACGGTTGCGCTGACAGGCTAGATCGCCTAGGGCTTCGGAGTCACGGCGTGCAAGCTAGCGGCGCCCAAGTGCGCGTGACCGAGCCGCATGAGTGGCATTGTTCACTCTCGCTGGCGCTCTTGCTCCATGAAATTGCGCAATTCGCTGGCGGGTCGAAAAGACCTTGCTTCTTCGTTGACGTTCATCGCAGGGAAGCGATCGAACTAGAGATACTTGGTGACTCCCTGAAACTCCTTGATCAACTCCCTGAATTCGCGCGGGAGCGCCTCGGACGTCTCTTCCATGCAGTGGTGAATGTGGTCCTTGATCAGGACTTTTTTTGCGTTGCCGACGGCTTTTTCCACCGCGTGCAGCTGCTGCGCAAGATCCATGCACGGGCGGCCAGACTCCACCATGTCGATCACGGCGGCAAGGTGACCATGGGCGCGTTTAAGCCGTGCGGCGATCTCCGGAAACTTGTGCATAACTTGGCTCCGTCTATCCTATCCCCCTAGACAGGATAATGGACTCGGCTTAGGATCGCAACTTGGCATGGGGAATCCTTTTGGCCCCGGTACTACTCGGTGTAACAAGTCGCAACGAAACTCTTCATGCCCGCCTGCGGATAAATCCTTGGGGGACTGTCATGCCGATACACGACCATGAGCCATCATTTAAGGGTCGCGCCTTTCTTTGGGGCGGCATTGGCCTTGGAGTGCTGCTCCTCGCCGCACTCTTTACTCGAGGATTCGGATTGGTGGTCGGATCCGGTAAAGCTGTGGCCGAGCCAGCTTTGATGGTCCGCCAAGGAGACCGGATTCTGGTTCCCGACGGCTCGGCATTGCGCAAACGGCTGACTGTGGTGGCGGCACCGATGCAGCCGGTCAGCGCCCAGTTGGTGCTGCCGGCGATCCTCGAATCCGATCCTGCGCGCACTGCCCTTGTCCTTCCAGCGCTCGGCGGGCGTGTGCTGCAACTCAAGGTCGCATTAGGGGAACGCGTAAACCGAGGCCAGGCGCTGGCGGTCATCGATTCGCCGGATCTGGCGCAAGCGTACGACGATAACGACAAGGCCGCGGATGCATTCAAGCTGGCCAAAAAAACTCTTGCGCGCCAGGAGGAGCAATCCAAGATCGGTACCGCCTCGGAGCAGGATCTGGATCAGGCCAAGAGCAACTATACGCAAACCGAGGCCGAGTTCCTCAGAACGCAGGCGTATCTGAAAACGCTCGGTGTTCCTGCTGACACCAAGGCATCGACTCGCGTGCTTACCGTAACCGCGCCTATCAGCGGCAGCATTACGACGCTCGCGGTTACACCCGGCACGATAATCAATGACCCAACGCAGGCGCTCATGACGATTGCAGACCTGAGCACAGTCTGGGTCACGGCGATGGTGCCAGAAAAGGATGTGGCCGCAATTTCCAAGGACCAGAAGGCCGATGTGAGCCTGGTGGCCTATCCCGGTCAGGTTTTGCACGGCAAAGTGCTGTTCGTCTCCGATGTGATCGAACCGGATTCGCGTCGAAACAAGGTCCGAATCGCCTTCGCGAATGCCGACCATGCACTCAAGCCCAATATGTTCGCCACCGTCACGCTCTTAGGGGCGCCGCGGTCGCGCGTTGTCCTCCCGACTTCGGCGCTGCTGATGAATAACGACCGCACCACCGTGTTTGTGGCCGTTGCACCGTGGACCTTCGAGCGGCGTACCGTCGATTTAGATCTGGATGAAGGGACGTCGGTCGCCATCCGCTCTGGCGTAAACGCCGGCGATCAGGTCGTCGTAAAGGGCGGAATCCTGCTCAATGATTGATCAATTTGTCACGTTTTGCCTGCACCGACGTATCGCGGTCATTGTGCTGGCGGCGTTGCTGAGCGCCTTCGGCATTTATGCCTGGGAAACGCTCTCTGTCGAAGCTTACCCCGAGCTCGGCGACGTCGCCTCACAGGTGACAACCCAAATTCCCGGTCTGGCCGCCGAGGAAGTCGAGCAGCTGATCACGGTGCCGCTTGAGCGGGCGATCAACGGCACTCCCGGAATGATACTCATGCGGTCCCAGAGCACCTTCGGCCTATCGCTGATCACCGTGCTGTTTCGCGATGGCTACGATGACTATTGGGTGCGGCAACGCCTGAATGAACGCATTAGTCAGGCGACGCTACCGGCGGGGGCTTCGCCGTCGACGGATCCCGTGTCCGGTCCGGGAGGCGAGATCTATCGCTACACACTCGAGTCAGACAGCAAGAATCTCCAGGAATTGTCGGAAATCCAACGATGGAAGGTGATCCCGGCATTGAAGTCCGTACCGGGCGTCGTCGACAACGCCAACTTCGGCGGCTTTACGACCGAATATCAGCTCGATCTTGATCCCAAGCAGCTCGTTCACTACGGCATTGGCATCACGGATGTCATTAATGCGATCAACAACAACAACACGAATGCCGGGGGCGGTCGTGTAGCGCGCGGCGATCAGAGTTATGTCATCCGCGGTGTCGGCCTGATTCGTAACCTGGAACAGATCGGTTCGATCGTCGTCATCGAAGTGAATCGTACGCCGGTATTGGTTCGCGACCTCGGCCGCACAACACTCAGTCATCAGGAGCGCGAAGGTATCCTTGGGAAGGATAACAATCCAGACACGATCGAAGGCATTGTGCTGATGCTGAAATACCAAAATCCTTCAGAAACCTTGCGCGGCATCCACGCGAAGGTTAATGAACTCAACAGCGAATTGGCCAGTGACGGAGTCAAAATCGTACCGTACATCGACCGCGACAATCTCGTACGAGCGACCGTCCATAAAGTCGGTCAAACGATTCTTGAAGGCATCAGCCTCGTCTTTCTGATTCTGATTATATTTCTGGGTAGCCCGCGTAGTGCGCTGGTCGTGGCGGTTACGATTCCGCTAGCCCTGGTGGCCGTGTTCTCACTGCTCAATCTCACTCACGTGTCGGCGAATTTGCTGTCGCTGGGCGCGATTGACTTCGGCATCCTGGTCGACGGGGCTATCGTCGTGACCGAGTCGGTACTGCGTCGGCGCGAGGCGCTGCCGAATGAAGTACTGAGCGAAGACGAAGCGAAGGCCGCCACTCTGCAGGTGACGCGGCCGATTTTTTTCGCCAGCCTGATCATCATCACTGCCTATCTGCCGATGTTTTCCTTTGAGCGCTCGGAAGCCAAACTCTTCACGCCCATGGCTTACACGATGGGCTATGCATTGTTCGGCGCATTGCTGTCCACGCTTGCCCTGGTGCCTGGACTTGCGTATCTGGCATTTCGCAAGCCCGGTCCGGTGTATCACAACCGCTGGCTGGAACGTTTGACGTTGTGGTACGAGCGGGTGCTCGCCGCCTGCTTGGAGCAACCACGGATCATATATGGCGTCGCAATCTTTGCACTGTTGGCGGTGGTCGGACTCGGGGCCACGGTCGGGCGCGATTTTTTACCGGATCTGGATGAGGGCGCGCTTTGGCTGCAAGTGCAGATGCCGACCGGCTTGGCCTTGAATAAAGCCAGTGACATGGCCAGCGATCTGCGGCGCGCCATCCTGAAATACCCCGAAATCTCCTATGTGGTCACGCAAACCGGCCGTAACGACGACGGTACCGATCCATGGACGATGTCCCACATCGAGGCACCGGTCGGCCTCGCGGACTACGACACTTGGCCCGACCACGAATCCAAGATGAAATTCCTGGACAAATTGGCCGCGGGTCTTGCCAGGGATCTGCCCGGCTATTCAATCGGGATCAGTCAGCCGATCATCGATAATGTCAACGATATGATCGGCGGCGCCCACAGCCCGCTAGTGATCAAGATCTACGGCGACGACCTCAATGAGTTGCGCAGCGTTGGTGGCCAGATTGTGCGCGTGCTCTACACCGTCCAGGGCACTTCCAGCGCTTCCATTTTTCAGGAACCACCGATCCCACAAATGGAGATCAAGCTGGATCGTGAAAAAGCTGCACGATATGGCGTGAACATGACCGAAGTGCAGAATGTCGTCCAGACGGGGGTCGGCCAGGCGCCGGTCTCTACGGTTTATGTTGGGGAGAGGACTTACCCTCTGACTGTTCGGTTCACGCACGATGCACGCAACTCACCCGAGGAGCTCGGCAACTTACTTGTAAATACCGCAAGTGGCGTGCAAGTGCCGCTTTCCCAGGTGGCCGACGTCCGAGTGCGCTCGGGAGAGAGTACCGTGACGCGCGAAAATGGCCAACGCAACCTCACGATTCGTATCGACAACCGCGATCGCGATCTGACTACCTACCTTAATGAAGCCCGCGCAAAGATTACAGCCCAGGTGCATTTCGATCCGAAGAAAGTCAAGCTGGAATGGGGCGGACAGTTCGAAAATCAGCGTCGCGCCGAAGCACGCCTGCTGGTGATACTGGCTCTCGTGATGGGGATGATGCTTATTTTTCTCACCGTCGGCCTCAAGTCGTTCCGGCAAGCATTGCTGATTTTGGGTGTCGTGCCGCTTGCGACTCTAGGGGGACTGATCTCGCTGCACTTAACAGGTCAGAACCTCAATGTCGCGAGCGGTGTCGGCTTCATCGCTCTATTTGGCGTCGCCGTGCAGAACGGCATCATCATGGTGTCGAACCTCAATCGCATGCGTAAATCCGGACTAGAACTGCACGAGGCGATCATGCAGGGCGCGACCGAACGCCTGCGCCCGGTGCTGATGACCGCGACCGTCGCTACCTTTGGCATGCTGCCAGCAGCAATCCACACCGGAGTTGGAAGCGACGTGCAGCGCGGCATTGCGACCGTGGTGGTCGGAGGGCTCGCGATCTCCACAATACTGACCCTGTTTGTTCTACCCTCGATGTACCATGTCATCGAGCACTGGGCCGAGCAACGCCATGGCCAAGCCCGGTGGGGTCGGTGATGTCCCCGCGCCTCGCAGTTGGTGCACTGATCGTGAGCCTGACGGCATGTGCGGTCGGGCCGAACTTCAAGCGCCCGTCAATCCCGCCCGCCTCGGGCTACGGCAGCGCACCCGCGCAGGGACAAACTACTTCAGCCGAGAGTATGGCCGGCAGCACGCAACGCTTCGTTGCTGATATGGACATCCCGGGTCAGTGGTGGACCCTATTCCAGTCCTCCAAGCTCGATCATTTGATTGAGCAAGCGCTGAAGGCGAATCCGGACGTCGGTGCTGCCCAAGCCGCGCTTCGGCAAGCTCACGAGCTGTATTTGGCGCAGCGGGCCAGCTACTTCCCTAACATCCAGGGGAGCGTCGCTGGCGACCGATCAGAGTTCCCCGCCGCTACGCTGACAAGTCCAACCGTTGCGCCGAGCACGATCTATACTTTGTATACGGCGCAACTGACGTTGAGCTACACCCCCGATATCTTCGGCGGCACCCGCCGCGCGGTCGAATTGGCGAGGACACAAGTCGAAAGCAGCCGCTTTCAACTCGAGGCCACTTACCTGACCCTAAGCAGCAACGTGGTCGTGACCGCAATCCAGGAGGCCTCGCTGCGCGGACAGATCGCGGCAACCGAACGCCTTCTCGAGGTGCAGCGTCAGCTGACCAAAATGGTTCAGCGCCAACGGCTCCTCGGTACTGCGACCGATTTGGATGTACTCGCCCAAGAGTCTTCCGAAGCACAAACGGCACAGACTCTGCCACCGTTGCAAAAGCAGTTGGGGCAAACACGCGATGCCTTGACTGCGTTGCTAGGCCGGCTGCCCTCCGATGAACCTCAGGAAACGTTTCGACTTGAAGAGCTGACGCTACCCACGGACCTTCCAGTTAGTCTGCCGTCGAAGATTATCGAACAGCGCCCCGACGTTCGCCAGTCGGAGGAGAACTTACATGGCGCATCCGCTGCCGTGGGCGTGGCGATCGCCAACCTGTTGCCACAATTCGCTCTCAATGCCGATATTGGATCGAGTGCGTTGAAACTGGGACAGCTGTTCTCGCCATATACCGGCTTCTGGGATCTGGGCGCCGCGCTGTCGGAAACTTTGTTCGATGCTGGAGCCCTGTTGCACAAGCGCCGCGCCGCTGACGCCGCTTTAGATCAGGCGGCGGCCCAATATCGTAGCGCCGTCATTCTGGCATGCCAAAATGTGGCAGATACCCTGCGTGCTTTGGAGGCGGACGCCAATGCGCTGAAAGCAAGCGCCGAAGGGGACATCGCGGCGAAGAAAACATTTGATCTCGCTCAACGCCAACGAGCGCTTGGGACGATAAGTTGGGTGGCGGTGCTGAACGCAGAGCAAGCTTACCAGCAAGCTGAATTGGCCTTGATTCAGGCCCAAGCTAGTCGTTACGCCGATACGGCAGGCTTGTTTCAGTCGCTCGGCGGCGGTTGGTGGAATCGTACGGAGGAACCTCGCTATGAACAATTTGGTTCAACGGCACAATAGTGCGGGTACCGCGACTCTCATACTGAATCGCCCGGAAAAGTTAAACGCGCTCTCCAAGGGTATGTTCGAGGCGCTGCGCGAGCACGTCGACGCAATTGCGCGCGAGCCCAAAAAAATAGGTCTCGTGATCCTCCGCGGCGCGGGCTTCAATTTCTCGGCCGGCTATGACATGAGCGAGGTCCTCGATCATGTGAAGGCACACGCCAAACCTCATTTCCACTCCGAGGTTATTCAAAAGATCGCGAATCTTCCACAGCCGGTGATTTCCGCCGTGCAGGGCCATTGCTCGACCGGAGCTCTGGAACTCGCATTGGCGGCTGATCTGATCGTGGCTTCCGAGTCTGCGCAGTTTTCCGATGTCTATGCACGATGGGGCCTGACACCTGTATGGGGCTTGAGCCTGCGATTGCCGCACCGCATTGGTACCGCCAAAGCAAGCGAAATGATGTTCAGCTGCCGCAAGTATTCTGGAAGACAGGCCGAGGCCATGCACCTCGCCAATTTCTGCTTCCGCGATGACCAGTTCGATGCAGAGCTCGCCGCTTTGTCGTCCGATATCCTGGCCAACTCGTGGTACGCCAATCAGGTGAACAAGCGAGCCCTGATCGAGACTGACGGTTTGAGCCTGTCTAACGCTCACGCACTTGAGCTATTCAAAAATGAAGGACTGGCGCCCGACGCGAAGCAACGGATTGCACAGTTCTTCACGAAGCCAAAACCCTCGGCCTAAGCGCCCATCCCGGCGGCTACCCACGGCACTTTCGACTGTTCCGCCGTCACGAACCCGAAGAGCGCTTCCGATGTTCCGGTCTCGGTCGCCATTCAGGCCCCTGACCTTAATTAACGGTCGCGTGATATCTTCCGTTGCTGGGGCTATATGTAACGAACGGCCCGTGAGATGAGCGCGCTGGCCATTTCGCCGCGAGACACATATTCGGTCCGAAGCCGCTCTCCTTGGCACCGGAACTTAGGAGCAGCAGATGCACATTGAAACGCTGTATGCGCCTCGCAGACCAATCATGATTCGCTTCGTCGCGACTGCACTATTGCTGACGGTCGCAGCTTGTAGCCAATTGAGCAATACCAGCAAGCCCGCTCCGAACAAGAGTGAGCCACGCGCGCAGCTGTCCATCGGCTACAGTCTGCTTTATCAGGAAGCCGATGGGATTCCTAAACTGAAGTGGATCTTCATGTTTAAGGACAAACCCGAAGAAATGGGGCGCGTCACCAATGATCTTGTCAGCTTCTACCAGCAGCTCGCCGACACCATGCAGAGATTATCAAAGCAATTTCCCGCCATGCGTATCGATGTAACACCGATGTCCGAGATCGAGGGCGAGGAGCGTAAAGCCATTGGTGCAGACCTAGCCAAGGACTTTGCCCCGATCATCGGCAAGAGCGGCGTCCAATTCGAGCGCGAGGCGCTACTGATGTTTTACAACACACTCAACGAGCAACGTCATCTTACCGGGGTGATGGTGGGGCTCGAAACCGACCCCGTCCTGAAGAAATTCCTGGAGACGACCAAGGCGCAGTTGGAAGCACGCTACGCGAAAGTCGGCGCACTGTTGAATCGCCGCTATTTCACTCAGTAAACTGCGCCGCCGGGTGGTTTTCTGAGGCGCACGCGGTTGTCAGGCTCTGACTCTTGACCCCATCCCGTCTTCGAGGGGATCAGCGCTTTGACACCTCAGGCAACGGAGGATGAGATCGATCAGCTCGGAGAGAACCGTCGGAAGAGCGCATGCAATGGACTCGCCGACCGACCTCCTCCCTTATTCGTTTGGCGTTACGGTCCCTCGTGCCGCTGCAAACTGCTCCCTGCCAATCCCCAAACATCTTGCACGAAAGCGCAGATACGCTCAGCGCTCGAGCGTTCGCGCGAATGCTGCAAGATAGAAATCGCAGCCGCCGGATTTCAGGAATCGCCAAGCACGCTCAGCGCCGCTTCAACGCAATCATCCGGAACGAGCAATTGCACACCAGCGCCTCCACCTTCCATTCCAAAGCTTATACCGACGACGACGGCAGATATGCCAGCGGCGTCCAATGCGATCCGGGCCAGATCCGCTTCGACATTCGTCGGGTAGCTCTTGATGGATTTCATGAATAGGTGACCTCGAACCGCTCGAACGTTACCGCGTGGAGAAAGGCACATCCAGTCGCTTTAGACCATCGGTAACCGTGCATTGGAACGCAGGCGGCGCTTCAGCGGGCTTCGGAGATGACACAGGAACCGGTTTCACCGCTACGATCGCATGGCCGTTCGTACGCAGGATCGTCTTGATGAGCTGTACTTCATCGACTGAGTCGACTAAGAGAATTGGAATGCGCGAGCGGATCAGGAAGCCCAAGTCACTGCTGTTCATTCGTCTCAGTGAACTTCGTGCCTATCCTTCGGAAGGGATGTCACTTTGGTGCCAATAATATGTCGGGACAGTTCACAGCTTCTGCTGCCCTTCCGGCCGATTCAGGCGCTGGATGACTTGCGGCCTGCATTCAAATTCGCGGCCGCTGGGATACCGAAGAGGCAATTGTATTCCCTATTCTGTCGCTCGGCTGCGGACCCCGAGTCCGGCCAGCCGCCAGCTACGTTCACCCCGAGGCGAGCACAATTAAACGGCAGCTCACGGTCACAAAGGATCCTTTGCCAAAGGCCCGGGGTCGGAGATCGCATCCCGGCCCGGTTTCGGACATTCTAGAGGCCGAAATGCCGGCACCAAAGCGGCCGATGGCCGCATAAGATAGCTTATGGGAAGCGCAACGAAGAGCCTGCACATGGCTGACCCCGTCGAACCAGCAATACCTGAGAGACACGCCGATCGCCTGAGGGCAGCAGGGTCCCCCACTGCGGAGCCGCCTTCCATCGCGGAGAAATCAGCGCCTATGCTAGAAATCCACGCACCGCATGAAGCATTGCGCACTTGGCACGGCTTCTTCCTCCACATTGCCACGATCGTCATAGGGCTCTTTATCGCTGTAGGTCTCGAACAGACCGTCGAGTTTTTTCACCACCGACACCTGAAGGAGCAGCTGGAAGAGCAAATGCGGGAAGTCTTCGCCGGCGATCTCCAATCCGATGCCAATAGCTTGAAGAGACTTGGCGACTTACGTGCATACCTGTTGCAAATACGAGCGGCAGTCATTGCACGCCTTGACGGCAAACAGCAGCCGCTGCCACCCCCAGCGAACGATGCACGCATGACCTCGTTTACGATCTTTCCGAATTTAGCCCCGTACGAGGCGGCGAAAGAAAACGGCACTGTGGCTTACCTTCCGACTGCTCGGATTCGCATCTATAATCGAGTTGCATTTCAACGCGAACTCACTGCTACGGTGCGGGACCATTGGTTCGATGGGCTTGACGCGCTAGCCGCATTCAACGAGCGCTATGCGGATTCGACCGGAAACCTCGAGATGGGTGGGGTGTCCACTGCGCCTGACCTCACGCAACTAACACGCCCTGAGCTTGTTGAATACCTCGGCGTAGTTGCCGCACTGATCAAGAAAACGGATCTGATGGTCGACCGATACCGCCTCTTTGACCGCGAGTGCCAGGCGATTCTCGACGGTGTTCCAGATGAGGACGCGTTACTCAGGGCGATTGCGCAGGGACGGAATAAAGATTCCAGCTCCCCGGCTCCGATGCCGCAAGGATCCGCGCGTTAGAACCGAATATTATCGACGAGGTGAAATCGCTCTACGGCGCCGCAAACTCCAATCCCGACGTCGTTGCCGCAACTCGGCACGCAATCGGGGGAAATGCCGTGATCACCGGGGGAGGCGTAGATAGGGCGAGCATGATCGAGGCGTCGCACGTTTCGTTCGGCAGCCAGGATGCGTAGGCGGACAACTCGTCGAAGAAAACGCGGGTCGCATCGTGCACGGTCACCGGATACTGCCTCGGCCCGAGCGCTGCGTTGCTCGAATCCGCCTGCGCGTCCACGCTTGACGACCGATCCGCAGTGCGCTGCAGGCTGAGGGCGTCGCGGTACAACAAGACATCGTTTGCCGATGAGATGTTCACCAGCGCCTGCGGATGATCGGTTATGAACATGTTGGCTGCCACGATGATGTTCTGGTTGATCGGAGGTGCCGGCGATGTGGTGCCTGCCACCTCGTCCTGGGCATTGGGGAAGTCTGCGGCCTCGCCCATGATGTCGAGCGCGAAAAAGCCGGAAGAGAAGTTGTGGTCCCTGGCATCGAAGCGATTGCGAGTGAGGAGCAGCTCCTATGCCCCAGGTCCTTCACCCCAGTATTGACTGGCCAGCAGATAGACTTCCTTAAGCGTCTGGCCGACGAAGGTGTTCTGGTCCACCCAACCATAAGGGGTCTGCAGAAGCAGCGCTCGAGCCCGATTGAAGGCAAATACATTGTGATCAATAAGGTAGCGCGCGCCCGCGGAACCGGTCAGATCGCCGGCGATAAACCCGGATGCCGCGAGCTTTGCATCCACGGGTCGATCGAGAGTGAGGACTGGATTTCCGCCGCTCGTCGGCATCGAGACCGATTGCACGACAACCGCACCGGTGAAGGCCATTGCATTGTCGAAAAATCCGATCACATCGCCCGCCTGTGTGACATTACTTTGAGGCCACGGCAACAACGTCGGTGTTGAAGCGTCGAAGGTCAAAGTGTTCATCGGCGTGCCGTTGGTAACGGGTGTTGGCGTGAAGCGCACGATGGTGGTGTTCATGTCGAAGGCATCGTCGCATTGATAACCGATCGAGCTGTTGTCGACGACGACGTCGCCACCCACGTTGGTCAGCAATGAGCCGCCGCCGACAGCGGACACAGGTTTTCCTGGCAGGCGGGTGAGCACGGCGTGGGTGACGTGCAGGCCGCGCCCCTGCGCGTAGGCGTAATCCGATCCGATGAGATTCTTGAACGTGATGTGGTCGAGCGTTATGTCGTTTCCCGATGCCGATATCGCCGTTGCGAAGCTGTAGTAGCGCAGCAGCACGGCTTGGCCCACTTTGAACTGGACGCCATAGCTGGGAACGTCCTTGACGGTGCACTCCTTGATATTGATGTTCTGCTGCGGGGGTCCGACGCACCGGAGTGGAGTGCCACTGTCGATGCCGTCCCCATATGACACGTCGTCGTTCGGGTTGTCGAGATCGAAGTGGTCCGCACTCCGATCCCATGCCGTTATCCCAGCGATCATCCGCGGCATCTGAGCTGCGTTCAAATCGGGGATACTGACGTCATAGGTGTAACCGGCCGTGCCGTTCCCACCTATGGCAACTACGGTGGCGACCGATGCGATTTGGATGTCAGGCCATGCGAACTCGAAGTTCCTGAGTGTGACGCGATTGACGTTCGCGAGAACCATACCGAGGCAAAAGTCGGAAAAATTCACGGCGGAGCCGTGGCACGCGGAGCGGATCATCGCGGGAGCCCTTGCTTTACGCCGACAGCTGAACAGAATAACTCCATTCCATGCGCCGCGCTCGCGGCCGTGCTCGTATGCAGGGTCGCCACGACGCACTCGCCGCGGGCTTCCAGCACTACTTGGTGCACGGGCCGGCTCTGCGCTGCGTAGAGCCCTTGATTCTGAAAGCCCGGTGTTGCTAAGACATTGAACAGATGAGACAGGATGGCGCCCTGCGCTGCGATCTGATTGGCCAGCTGACCCAGGATCACATTGATTTGCGCCGCGCTAACCGGATGCTGCGCACCCTGGTTTCCCGCCCAACCGGTCAATGGGCCCCTGCGAGGAACGGACTCCCCGCGAGAACTGGATTTGCAGCGAGTGAATTGCCAGCGAATCCACCCGGCTGCCCGAACGGGGGATATCCAAACTCCTGGCCCGGTACGGCTCCATAGCCCTGCGGGCTCATTTGTACCGCTGCATGCCCAAACACTCCCATCGCGGGAGGTGTCAACGCCTGAGCAAGGTATTGCGCATAATTTCCGTATGCTATTCCGTCTGCCATTTGAAGCCCTCCAAAAAGATGATCACGCCTGCCTGATGAGCAAAATACCCAGCGACAGTGGATGCGATCATTCGCCTTGGAGCGCGCAATGGAAATGGATCAGAGTTCCCAGTCGCGGTTACAGAAATGGTTCAGTTTAGGTACTGAACCAATTTGACCAGGTCATCTGCGCCTACAAGCGCAGCCTGATTGCAAGCATTTGTAAAATAATAGATTTGCTGTGACCAGCGGTGGAAGAACTCGTAAGCTTAATTGCACAGGGGTTTGAGTTTTTTGTCCCACGCCTGCGCCGCCGCTTTATGAGCAACCTCACTGTTCGGAAGCTGTCGGTCGCATCGGCGCGCCCCAGCGTCGCCTGAGTGAGCGCACACCCGCGGGAGCGGGATCCGCAGCTTCAAGCGCCGGCGCGCTCCGCAAAGTGCCATGCCTGGGCCGCGATCTGCGGTAAGCGGCCGGCCAACTCGCCGGCGCGCGCACTCGAGGCGTTGCCGTCCATGAGCCGCTTTTTGATGCCCTGCGCGATCCCCAAGAGACGAAACAGGTTGAATGCAAAATACCAGTCGAGATCTTCAATCGCATCGCGGGATGTTTTCTCGCAGTAGCGCGCAACCACCCGCTCGAGCGTCGGGATGCCGAGGCGATCGAGATCGAGGCCGAGCAGCCCTGCACGGCCATCGACCGGCGTGACCCAATTCATCAGGAAATACGAGAAGTCCGAGAGCGGATCGCCGAGCGTCGACAGCTCCCAATCGAGAACCGCGAGTATTTTCTCGCCGGATCGAGCCATGATGAGATTGTCGATCCGATAATCGCCGTGCACGATCGCAACGGCGGTCTGCGGCGGCAAGGTCGCGGGCAGCCAAACGATCAGTCGCTCGGCCTCCTCGATTCTGTCAGTCTCGGATGCCCGATATTGCTTGATCCAGCGCGTGACTTGACGCTCGAAAAAATTGCCCGGACGAGCGAATGTCGAAAGGCCGGCGACGTGCGGATCGATCCGGTGAAGTGTCGCGAGCGTATCGATCATGCCGTGATAAACGATCGTGCGGGCACCCGCTGTAAAATACGGAAGGGCACCGTCGCTGAAATTCGCGCCCTCGACCAAAGCCATCAAATAGAAAGCCGAGCCGATCACCGCTTGGTCCTCGCAAAGTGCAAATACGCGCGGCACTGGAAAGCCGAGTGGGTGCAGCGCCGTCAGGATGCGATATTCGCGCTCCACCGCATGGGCCGACGGCAACAGACTGCCGAAGGGCTTGCGACGCAGCACGTAGCTGCCGCTCGCTGCATCGAGCCTATAAGTCGGATTCGATTGCCCGCCCTCGAATTTCGTCAAGGCAATCGGCCCCCGAAAACCGGCGACGTGTTGTTCGAGCCAGGTGGTGAGCGCGGCGACGTCGAGGTCGGCAGTTCCCGCACCCGTGGCGGAATTCGTGGACACAGGCATCGGCGTCCAGCTTAGCTCCAACGGCCGAGAGCGTCGAGACGTGGTCCGATCAGGCGTACGTCATCAATGCCGCAGCAGATTGCGCCTCGAGATGAGGCAGCGCATTGAAGCTGAGGAGCTGATGGCGCCGCGCAGACATCGTGAATTCCGTAACCGCGCTGTTGCGAATGCGCAGATTCAGCTCGACCGCGATCTGTGGAGGCGATTCGAGAGCCGCCGCCACGATCGCTGCGATGGGGCCGCCGGAACTCACGATGAGCACATTGCCGTCCGAGTGACGCCGCCGCGCTTCTATGAGCGCCTCAACCGCCGCCGCCTGAAACGTCCGCCAATCCGGCATGCCGGCGGGCTGGATGCGGCCTTCGGTCCATGCGAGCAGGGCGTCGCGTAAACGCCGGAAATGCTCGCGCGCCAGCTCCGGTTCCTCGCGCTTCGCAATCGGCGCCGGCGCAAAGCAATCACCCATTAGGGATGCGATCAACGCTTCGGGATTGTACTCATCGAGAGCGGGAATGCTCTCGAGCGCAGAGCCGTCGCCGATCGCGGGACCGCCGTCCAGAATGCCCCGCACCGTTTCCACGTGGCGCCGCAGCGTCCCGGTATAGATCGCGTCGCAGTGTACTCGGCGAACGGCGAAAAATCTGCCGAGCAGACGCGCCTGCGTATGCCCGATCTCGGTCAGCCGGTCGTAGTCGTCGGTACCAAAAGCGGCCTGAGCGTGGCGCACGAGATAGATGGCTCCCATGATCAGCACGCCTCGTTGAGCGCTTGCGCGAAATGCAGCCGTAAGCGGTGCGGCAGATTTGCAGACCGGCCGCTTCGAATCGGGCTGCTCATGCTGCGAGCGCAGGCCTCAGATGAGCTTGACGATCTGTTTGCCGAAATTCCTGCCGCGTAGCAGCCCGATGAATGCCTCGGGTGCCCGCGCGAGATCCTCCGCGACGGTCTCGCGATATTTGAGCTTGCCTGCAATGAGCAAAGTGCCAAGATCGGTGAGACCCTGCGGCCAAAGCTCGAGATGGTCGGAGACGATAAAGCCTTGCATTTTGATGCGCGCGACGAGAAACACTGCGGGATTGCGTATCGCGCTGTGCGGGACGACGCCCGATTCATTGTTGTAGTCACTGATGAGCCCGCAGATCGCAACGCGCGCGAATGGATTCAACGAGCTCATGACCGCGTTCAAAACGTCGCCGCCAACATTTTCGAAATGTGCATCGACGCCTTTCGGTGCGGCGCTGCGCACGGCCTTCGTCAGTTCCTCGATGTCCTTCGCTCCGCGATAATCGATGCAGGCGTCGAACCCCAATTCATCGGTCACGTAGCGGCATTTCTCCGGGCCGCCGGCGATTCCGACGGCGCGCAGTCCGCCGAGCTTGGCCAGTTGGCCGACGATGCTGCCGACTGCGCCGCTCGCGGCGCTGACGACGAGGGTCTCGCCGGCTTTCGGTGACAGGATTCTGTGGTATCCGTACCACGCTGCCATGCCCGGCATACCGACGACGCCGAGATAGGCTGACATTGGAATTTTGCGCGTATCGATACGCTCGAGCGCCTTGCCGTCCGCAACCCCGAATTCCGACCAGCCGAGCATGCCGCGCACGTGGCTGCCGACGGCGAACGCCGGATGATGCGATGCGACTATTTCGCCGACCGTCGCGCCGATCATGGTCGCGCCGATCTCCTGCGGCTGCGCGTACGACTTGCGCTCGTTCATGCGGCCACGCATGTAGGGATCGAGCGAGAGATAGTGGTTGCGCACCAGCACCTCATTCGGACCGAGACTCGGAATCGGTAGGGTCTCGAGCCGAAAATCCTCCGGCACGACCCACCCGGTTGGCCGTGATGCAAGCACGATGCGCCGATACGTATTGGACATGCAGCTGCCCTCTGAGCTTGACTCTACACTTTGATCGAGACTGCCGTCGCTAATAGACTCGGCTCTCGATTCTAGGGTCCCGGGATCCAAAACGTCAGAGGGGGCGTCGAATGAGCGTGCGCGAAATGTTCGAACTCAGCGGAAAAGTGGCCCTGGTCACCGGCGGTTCACGCGGTCTGGGGCTGCAGATCGCGACCGGACTCGGCGAAATGGGCGCGAAAATCGCGATCAGCGCGCGCAACCGCGCCGAGCTCGAAAACGCCAAATTGCATCTCGAGAAGCTCGGCATCGATGCGCTTACCGTGGTTAACGATCTATCCGACGCCGCGCAGGCACCGACGCTCGTCGACGCGGTGCTCGCGCGTTTCGGCGCCATCCATATCCTGATCAACAACGCGGGCACGTCTTGGGGCGCGCCGGCCGAGCAGCTCCCGCTCGAGGCCTGGAACAAGGTCATGACGCTCAATGCGACCAGCGTGTTCGTGTTGAGTCAGGCCGTCGCGAATCGTTGTTTCATCCCGAACCGCGCGGGCAACATCATCGTCGTCGCCTCGGTCGCGGCGCTGCGCATCGGGATGAAGATGAAAGCGGTGCCCTACTACGCCTCGAAAGCGGCGGCGCTGCACATGGTGCGCGCACTCGCCACCGAGTGGGGGCCCTACGGCATTCGCGTCAATGCGATTTGCCCAGGATTCTTCCCCTCGAAGATGGCAAGCGGGTTGCTCGAGAAAATCCAGGCATCGGTCGTTGCGCAAACCCCACTCGGGCGCATCGGCAATGACACCGACCTGCAGGGTGCGGCGGTCTATCTCGCCTCGGACGCTTCGCGCCACGTGACCGGCCAGTACATCGCTGTGGACGGTGGCGCCTCGATCGGTTGAGGGGATCCGGGTGTCACTGGCCGTCGGCCGGCTGGTCAGCCGGGCGCTGGCGGATATACTTGAAAGTGCCCATCGACCTTGCGATGAGTCGTCCGTTCTCATCGCGCACCTCGCCCTCGCAAAAAGCCATCGTCGAAGAGCGATGGAACGCATGACCGCTCGCGGTGAGGCGGCTGCCCGCGAACCCCGGCTGCACGAAGCTCGTTTTCATCTCGACCGTGACGCCGCCACCGGCGCTGGGATCCAGCGACCGACCGGCAACGGCCATCGCGACGTCAAGCAAGGTCATAATCACGCCGCCGTGCGCGACGTTCCAGCTATTGAGGTGCCGCGCATGCAGCTGCAGCGCGATCGTCGCGCGTCCTCTATCGTCGGCGAGAAACTCCACGCCCAGATCATTGACGAACGGAATGTCGGCGCGGAACGCGGTCGGTGGGGTCACGGTCGCACGATCATTTCACCGGCACTGGTACCGGTGCCTGCAACCAGCTGCGCCCGCACCAAGCGGGTCGGGCAGCACTGATGCGCTGGCGGCTCTCGACGGCCGGACTCATCTTGCCGCTGCTCAAACCGCCAAAGTAGGCCGCGCAGCCCAGAAACGGCGGGCCACGGGCGTGGCCAGCGGTGCCGTGCTGACGCGTCGACTTTGATGACGCTGCCTCCATAAGTCGCCATCGTGCAATAGCGGCCGGCTGCATTTGACATGGCCTCATCATAAAACAACCCAGACACGCGGTGTCGAGACGAATCGCGGCGGCGCGGCGAAGCCGGGTGTCGACGCGGAGCGGATGTCGACGCGAGGCCACCGAGGCTGTGATACTGCCCCCGTAGGTTCATTTCCAACAACCCTGGTGTTCGCATGAATCTGTTACAGGCTAAAACGGCTTTGGTGACGGGCGCGGCGAGCGGCATCGGGCGCGCGAGCGCGCTCTTGTTCGCCGCCGAAGGTGCTGCGGTTGTGGCATTGGATCGCGCACCAGAAGTCGAGGCGACGGTTGCGGCAATTCGAGCGGCGGGCGGCCGCGCGATCGCCCTCATCAAGGACTCCTCGGTCGAAGAGCACATCGCGAGCGCAATCGCTGCTGCGGTCGAGGAATTCGGCAGCCTCGATGTCTGCTTTGCGAACGCCGGCACCAGCGGCGGCCTCGTGCCGTTCCTGGAAGAGACCGCCGAGCGCTGGACACAGATTCTGCAGATCAATCTCATCGGGACGTTTCTTGCCGCCAAGCACGCGGCGCTCACGATGACCAAGCAGCGGCGCGGCTCGATCATCTGTACGGCGTCGGTCGCCGGGTTGCGTTCGGGCGCCGGTTGCATGCCTTACAGCGCCAGCAAGTCCGGCGTCATCAGCTTGGTGCAGACGGCAGCCAATGAGCTCGCCGGCACCGGCGTGCGCATCAACGCGATCTGTCCCGGACTCATCGAAACCGGCATGACGCGCCCGATTTTCGAACAGGCACGCGCGCGCGGCAGCGAGCACAGGATCGGTCAGCTCAATCCGCTGCGCCGCGCGGGCGCGCCCGGCGAGATTGCGCAGATGGCTTTGTTTCTCGCATCAGATGCCGCATCTTATGTCAACGGGCAGGCCTTCGCCGTCGACGGCGGCCTGTCGTCGTCGCTGCCGGTCGTCTTGCATCGTGATTGAAGTCGACGCGCATGCGAACATCGACGCACCCGCATTTTGCGTCTAAGCTTTGTCGAGGGCGCTGAAATCTCATGACGATCAGGGCCGGAAATCCAGTCACACAAACGCCGGCCAGCGCAGGTCGCGGCTACATTCTTGCTGCTTGGATCAAGGCGATCGGCCGCGCACTCGAAGCGGCGGGCTGCGATAGCAGCGCACTCCTCGCAGCAGCCGGCTTCGACCTCAAATCCCTCGGCGGTCCGACGTTGCTTTGCCCGCTCGTCAATACCGCGCGCCTGTGGGAAATCGCCGTCGCCGCCACCGGCGATCCGGCATTCGGCGTCAAAGTGGCGAGCCACATCCGCAACACCACCTTCCACGTCTTGAGCTACGGGCTCAGCGCGAGTTCGACCTTGAAGGATGCCTTTGAAAGACTGCAACGCTATTGCCACGTCGCCAGCGACGCGGTCGAATACGAATTCAGGAAATGCGGCAGCGATTATCATTTCGTGATCGAACCGGCCGCCGGGGTTCCGTTCGAATCGATCGACGCCTTGGTCGGCGCGCAGCTGCGTATGTGCCGCTCGTTGCTCGGGCGAGATTTTTCGCCGCGTCACATTGAACTGCGACGTCCGCGGCCGGCGGTCATCGATGACTTCGAACGCTTGTTCCGCGCACCGCTCATATTCGGCGCCGCGCAGAATTGCCTGGTGTTCGACGCCGCCGGCATCGAGTCGCCGCTCGACGGCGCCAACCCCGAGCTGGCGCTGCGCGCGGATGCGATCGCACTCCAATACCTGGCGCGTATCGAGCGCGACAATATTCAGGCGCGCGTTCGCGAGGTGCTGGTGCAGCGCTTGCAATGCGCCGAGCCTTCCCAGGACGAGGTTGCCGAACACCTTTGCATGAGCGCGCGCACGCTGCAGCGCAAGCTCGGCGAGAGCGGCACGACCTACAAGGAGATCCTCGACGAGACTCGTCATTCGCTGGCGTTGATCTACCTCAGCGCGCCGCATCACAGCGTCAGCGAGATCACGTACTTGCTCGGGTTTTCCTCCGGCAGCAGCTTCACGCGTGCATTTCGGCGTTGGACCGGCCGATCGCCGTCGAACTGGCGCGCGGGCGCGCCAGCGCCGTGAGTCAACGATCGCGAGCCGTCGTCGCGCGCGCGCTCGGCCTGCCCGTAGCGGTCGAGCAGATCGAGGTGCAAGCGCCGCGCCACGGCGAGGTCATGATCCGGCTTGCCGCGTGCGGCGTTTGCCACAGCGATTTGTCCGCTACCAACGGTACGATTGCCTATCCCCTGCCGCTCGTGTTGGGGCACGAGGGCGCCGGAATCGTGACCGCCGTCGGCGAGGGCGTGAGCCGCTACGCGATCGGGGATCACGTCGTGAGCTCCTTCGTCAGCATCTGCGGCCGCTGCCACTACTGTCAGACAGGTCGCCCGCATCTGTGCGTGCAGTCCTTGCAGGCGCTCTACACCTTGCCCGACGGCAGCGTGCGCACATTCGACGCAGCCGGAGCGCCGCTCAACGTATTCTGCGGCTGCGGCGTCATGGCCGAGTATGCGACCTTGCACGCCGACAACCTCGTGAAGATCGACCGGCAAATGCCGCTCGATCGGGCCGCGTTGATCGCCTGCGGCGTCATGACCGGCTTCGGCGCCGCGGTCAACACGGCGCGCGTCGAAGCGGGCTCGGTCGCGGTCGTGTTCGGTTGCGGCGGAGTCGGGCTCAATGCAATCCAAGGCTGCGCGATTGCGGGCGCTGCAATGATCGTCGCGGTCGACACGAGCGCGCCCAAGCTCGAATTGGCCGAGCGCTTCGGGGCTACGCACACGTTCAACGTGACCGGACAGGACCAGATCGGCAAAGCCCTGTACAAGCTCACGGGCGGTGGCGCCGATTACGCATTCGATTGTGTGGGGCTCGGCCGGATTTCCGAGCAGGCCTTCGGTGTCTTGCGCCGCGGCGGGACGGCCGTGACCGTCGGTATTGCTGCGCCCGCCGACAAGATCGTTCTGAATGCGCAACATCTCGCGATCACCGAAAAAACGCTGACCGGCAGCTATTATGGATCGGCGCGACCGCAGCTGGATTTTCCGCGGCTCATTAGCCTTTATCGCAGCGGTCGATTGAAGCTCGACGAGCTCATTACTCGGACCTACTCGATCGATGAGGCACCGCAGGCATTTGCCGATCTTCAAGAAGGCCGGCCGGGCCGCGGCGTCATCGTCTTTGGAGATATGACTTAGATGAGAGCGGACGCTCTGCCGACTGCCCTGCCCGAAGAGATCGGCTTGAGTTCCGCCCGCCTCGATCGGCTGACGCAAGTCATGCGGGACGAGGTTGCGCGCGGCCGCTTGCCCGGAGCGGTGGCGCTTATCGCGCGTCGCGGCAAGATCGGCTATTTCGAGAGCTGCGGGCAGCGCGATCCGGTCAAGGGCACGCCGATGACCAAGGACACGATCTTCAGAATCTATTCCATGACGAAGCCGATCGTGACGGTCGCGGCAATGATGCTCTTCGAAGAGGGCCGCTTCCTGCTCAGCGATCCGGTCGCAAAATATTTGCCGGAGCTCGGCAATCTGCAAGTGGCGGTAGCGCGCGGCGATCAGATCGATCTCGTGCCCCCGATGCGTCCCGTGACGATTCAGGATCTGCTGCGGCATACCTCGGGTCTGACTTATGAATTCCGCGGCAACGGCCCCGTGCACAAGATGTACACGGCGGCGAAGGTCGCGAGCCTCGCGATGACCGCTGCCGAGCATGTGGCGCTGCTCGGCCGGCTGCCGCTGCTGCATCAGCCGGGAACGCGCTGGGAATACAGTCGCTCAACCGATGTTGTCGGGCGCCTTATTGAAGTGCTGACTGGCACGGCGCTGAGCACTCATCTCGATGAGCAGATATTCGCGCCGCTCAGGATGGTCGACACCGCATTTCACGCGCCGCAGGCGCAGCATGCGCGCCTCGCCGAAGCGTTTGCCCAGGATCCGCAAACCGGCTCAGCGGTGCGGCTCATGGATGTCCGAAGTCCGCCGCAATTCGAGTCGGGCGGTGCGGGCCTTGTCTCGACGGCCGCCGACTACGCGCGTTTCCTGCAGATGATGCTGAACGGCGGAGCGCTCGATGACGTCCGGCTGCTGAGCCGCAAGACGATTGAATTCATGACGGCCGATCACCTCGGATCGATCACGGGTCCAGCGGATCTGCTGCCGCCCGGTTACGGCTTTGGACTCGGGTTCGCCGTTCGGCTCAACACCGGCATCGCACGGGTGCCGGGTTCGGTCGGCCAATATTTCTGGGGCGGACTTGCCGGCACGATCTTTTGGGCCGATCCGGCCGAGCAGTTGTTCGCGATTCTACTGACCCAAGCACCTGGCCAGCGTGAGTACTACCGGATGTTGTTTTGCGACATGGTATACGCGGCGTTCGCTGACTGAGCGTGTTGGTCGACCGATCCGCGTGTGCGCCGCGATGGCGCTTCCAGGGTGTGCGACACGCTGCCCGCGCGCCATACGGACGGCGATAAACCGGTCCAACGCCTAAACGCGCGCGTGAAGCTGCTGCTGCAGGAAAACCCGAGTAGATGCGTGACCTCATTGACGCTCATATGCGGCATGCTGAAATGCGCGAGCGCCTGCGCGTAGCGGATTTCGTCGACGATCCTTTTGAACGTGGTGCCGCTGTCGCCGAGCTTGCGCTGCAGCGTGCGCGCGCTGACGTTGAGAATTGCCGCGACTTCCTCCTGGGTGGGCGCGCTGTTCTGCAGGCGCTGCGTGAGTACCCTGCGCACCCGTGCCTCCATGTTGTGCCGCTCGATGCGCGCGAGGTACCGCGCCGAGACCGCATCACTCAGGCGCGCAAGCTCGGGGTTGCCGCTGTCGAGCACGCGCTCGATGCTTGCCGCATCGAATCGCAGACGGTTGTGCTCGGCATTGAAGCGCAGCGGGGCGCGCCACAGCCGTTCGAAATCATCGATGACCGCGGGATGAGGGCGCCGCAACTCGACCGACAGGGGTGAGAAATCGCGTCCGATGAGGGAGCGGCACATGCGCAGATGCGTCCCGACCAGGGCGTCGATCGACTCGATCGGCACCTCGATCCGCGGCTCAATGTAGAAGTGGTACTCCGCCCCGAAGCGGTAGAAGCGATACCCGACCGCATCGCTCACCACATGCGAGTAGTGCTGCACGCGCTCGAAGGCCTCTTTGAGGGTCGAGCTGGCGCTCAGTCCATAGCCTAAGGCGTGGAACGCGGTGTGCGAGAAGTAACTGGCGAGTTTGACGCCGAAGGCTTCATCCCCAGTTGCCTCGAGTGCGACCTGCCACAGCCTGCCGGTCTTGCTGAGGGGACAGCGGGCATCAGGTCCGCCGAGATGATTCAGGTCAAATCCCGCTTGGGCAAGTAGCGCGGAACCGTCGCACCCGGCGGCGTCCAGTGCGCGCCCGAAGGCCTTCACCCAGGTCACTAATATCGAGTTCTCATGCGTCGCGGTGAGTGTCCGCATACCGTATCCCCCCGGCCGGCAGCACTACATAAAGCGCGGATGGGAGCTTAGCCCCAAAGACCCAATGCGTCGATCTGCCCCCGCTGTTGTCGGATCTGCGGACATTCAGTCCGGGAAGCAGGCCCCTTGTTGCGCTTTCGCCACAGGGTCTTTTGGCGTCTGCGGTTAACAGTTTGGCGCCTGAAGCGCCTGCAGAACAGGGGGGTTTCCGTAAGCTTTCGCCCAACGTGTTGCGGGGAGGCACCGCGACCGTGATCGCGGTGCATCGGCAGAGGCGCGCTGCGGGGGCTTGCGGGCCGCCGCTTGGAAAGAGGGGCATACCATGATCGTCACTTGGGGCGTCGCGGCAACAAATATCTCAAAGCAGTTTGCCAAGCGGATATTGCCCGTACTGGGGCTGGCAATCGCGTTAGGGTCGGGCGGTAACGTCGGTCGTGCGGCGGACGCGACCGCCAGCACGACCGAGCTCACGGAAATAGTCATTACCGCGCAGAAACGCGAGCAGAACCTGCAGGAAGTGCCGATCGCCGTGATCGCGCTCTCCGGGCAGCAGCTACAAGACGCGGGCGTCACCGATCTTAAGAACATGGCTGTGCTCGCCCCGGGCCTCACCGTGACTTCGACCACTTCGGAGAACTCGACCACGGCACGCATCCGCGGCATCGGCACGGTCGGTGACAACGTCGGCCTGGAATCCTCCGTCGGTGTGGTGATCGATGGGGTCTATCGGCCGCGCAACGGTGTCGGTTTCGGCAATCTCGGCGAAATCGACCGAATCGAGGTGCTCGAAGGTCCGCAGGGAGAACTGTTCGGCAAGAACAACGATGCCGGCGTCATCAACATCGTGACCCAGCGCCCCTCGACCACCTTCGGGGCGACTGCCGAGATCACCGGCGGGAATTTCGACGACCGAGAGGCCTCCGGGTCGATCACCGGACCGGTGGGCGATTTCTCAGCCTTTCGCCTCTACGCCGGCTTCCAGAAGCGCGACGGCTTCCTCAACGTCGAGTCCGGGGCCGGATACAACGACGACGCTGTCAATAACCGCAACTTCTACACCGTGCGCGGACAGTACCTGGTTACTCCCAGCAGCAACGTCAGTGTGCTGTTTATCGGCGACTTCTCGCGCCGTAACGAGGCGTGCTGTCAGGCGACTCCCGTGTATCCCGGCCCCTTTGCCGGGATCATCACGGCTCTTGCGACCAATCCCCTGCTCGGCGGTACAGCCGGACAAGCGGCGTTCCCGGACACACCCACGAACCCCTTCAACCGACAGTCCTTTGCGAACTACCCGATCTCACAGCAGATCTGGGACCGCGGATTTTCCGCGCAGCTCGACTGGAATTTAGGCGCCGCGCAGCTCACCTCGATCAGCGCGTGGCGGGATAACAGCATCGCCGCGGGCAACGATCCGGATTACTCCGACGCCGCCCTCGTGCAGGAGCCGGCCAACGGCAACGTAACGGACTTCAAGCAGATGAGCGAGGAGTTGCGGTTCGCGGGCAAGACCGAGCGCCTCAACTGGCTGATCGGCGGCTTCGCCGGCAAAGAGCTGCTGAACGACACCTCGACGATTCTCGCCGACGATCAATTCGACCTGTATCTGGGTGCGACGGCGTCGGCGGCCGCGGGCGCCATGCCGCCAAATTTCCTGTTGTTGCCGGAGCTCACCGGCAACTTACCCGGCCATACGTTCATCCCCGGCGTCTCCGGACAGGCAGACGCCTACCAGCAGACCGAGAAGAGCTTCGCCTTCTTCACCAACGAGACCTATACGCTGGTCGAGCATCTGGATCTCACGGCGGGTCTGCGTTACACGCATGAATCGAAGGATGAGACCGCCAACTACAACAGCCCCGACGGCGGTGCGGCCTGCGGAGCGCTGCTGCATGCGCCTCCGCCGTCAGGGGCGCTTCCCTACAGTCAGGCGCTGTTGTACGGCTATGGTTGCGCAACGCCATTCAATCCGTTCTTTGCCGGCGTCACGCACGACCAGTCCCTCAGCGAGGAGAATCTCAACGCTACGATCAAACTGTCCTATCACTTCACGAACGATGTGATGGGGTACGCCTCCTGGGGCAATGGCACGAAGGCGGGCGGCTTCAATTTGGCGCGGGTGACGAATCCGGCCGCCGCCGATCCGCTGGCGCCGATCCTCGATACCGAGTTCCCGCGGGAGAAGGTCAACTCCTTCGAGATCGGTGTAAAGAGCGAGCTCGCCCAGAAAACCGTGCGCGTCAATGCCGCCGTGTTTGATGAGCGGTTCCATGATTTCCAGCTGAACACCTTCACCGGCATCGTGTTCGTCGTGAGCTCGCTCCCGGACGTGACGTCCAAGGGCGCCGAACTCAGCGTCGACTGGCTCACGCCCTTGACCGGACTGAGCATCTCCAGTGGCGTGGTCTACGCAGACACGCAGATCACGAACTTCGGGGACGCGCTGTATCTATTTGCCACGAACCGCCTGAACAACCGGCTGTCGTTTTCCCCCCTGTGGTCGGGAGTGGTGTCTGCGGCGTACCAGGTGCCGCTGTCGCCACAATTGACGTTGCGAATCAGTGCCGATGAGAAGTACACCTCCTCTTACAACACCGGCTCCGATCTGGACCCGATTAAAATTCAAGGCAGCTATGGAATTTTGAACGCGCGCATCGGCATCGGCGCCCCCGACGGTAAGTGGGCCTTTGAGATCTGGGGCCAGAACCTCGCCGACAAGGGCTACTTCCAGGTCGCCTTCGATGCGCCGTTCCAGGGCCTCGCTGTCCCGGGCTTTAATAATCAGATCGATTCGTTCGTGGGCGACCCGCGCACCTTCGGCGCCACCATACGCGTAAAGTTCTAGGGGGACCTTGCGCGCGTAAGTCAGACTACTTCATGGGATCAGCAGCTCCTCGGAGATGCGCGGCGACGTATGAGTAACGTGGACATCGAAGTCAGCGGCGCAGTTGCCGTCCTGCGCCTGAATAATCCCCCGGTCAACAGCTTCGGCCACGAGCTGCGCCGTTTGATCGTGGACGCGCTGGAGCGCGCCGAGAACGATCCGGCCGTGAAGGCCATCGTCCTCATCGGCTCAGGCAAGGGCTTCTCCGGCGGCGCCGATATCCGTGAATTCGGCACGCCGAAGTCAGTCGCTCCCCCGCACCTCCACAGCGTGCTGCGCGCAGCCGAGGACTGTACCAAGCCGGTAATCGCTGCCATCGATGGCGTGTGTATGGGCGGCGGGCTTGAGCTCGCGCTCGCCTGTCACTACCGCATTGCCACTGCGGATGCGCAGATCGCGCTTCCGGAGGTGAAACTCGGTCTCTTGCCCGGGGCTGGCGGCACTCAAAGGCTGCCGCGCGTGGTCGGCGTCGAGCGGGCGCTGAACATGATCGTATCCGGCAAGCCGGTGCGCGCCGGGGAGCTGCGCGGCACGGCGCTGTTCGATGCGATGGCTAGCGGGGATTTGCGCGCGGCCGCGCTCGATCTGGCACGCGCGCTGATCGCCGAAGGGCGCGGCCCGAAGCGCGTGCGCGACCTCAAGATCGAGACGCCAAACGCCGAAGCCTATCTGCAATTCGCCCGCAATACGGTGAAGGGACTCGCCGGCCCCTACCCGGCGCCGCTCGCCTGTGTGGAGGCGCTCACGGCGGCGCTCAAGGAACCGTTCGAGGCCGGCTTGAAGCGCGAACGCGAGCTGTTCGTAACGCTTATGGCTTCCCCTGAATCCGCGGCGCTGCGGCACATCTTTCAAGCCGAGCGCGCCGCTTCCCACATCAACGGCATGCCCGATTCGGTCGCCCCACGCCCGATAAATCGGATCGGCGTCGTCGGCGCAGGCACGATGGGTGGCGGCATTACGATGAGCTTCATCAATGCGGGATTGCCGGTCACGCTGTTGGAGATGACGCAGGAGGCGCTCGACCGAGGCCTCGCCAACATGCGCCGCAATTATCAGGGCGCGCTGCGCAAGGGGTCGCTCACCGAAGCGAGCCTCGAGCAGCGCATGGCGCTCATCACGCCGACCTTGCAGTACGAGCCGCTGCGCGATGTGGACCTCGTGATCGAGGCTGTCTTCGAGAATCTCGACGTCAAAAAAAAGGTGTTCGAGAGGCTCGACGAGATCCTCAAACGAGGCGCGATTCTCGCGTCCAACACCTCGGCTCTGAATCTGGATGTGATCGCGCGGTTCACGCAGCGGCCGCGGGACGTCATCGGCCTGCACTTCTTCAGCCCCGCGAACGTGATGCGGCTGCTCGAAGTCGTGCGCGGAGCAGAAACCGCAAACGACACCCTCGCCACCGCAATGGCACTGGCCAAAAAGATCGGCAAGATCGCGGTCGTAGCGGGCGTTTGCGACGGCTTCATCGGCAATCGGATGGTGGCGCGCTACGGCATGGCGGCGCACGACCTGCTCGTCGCAGGCGCGCTGCCGCAGCAGATCGATGCAGCGCTGCAGAACTTCGGGATGGCGATGGGCCCGTTCCGCATGGCGGATCTCGCCGGCCTCGACATCGGCTGGGCGGTTCGCAAGCGCCGCGCCGCGGAATTTCCCAACGAGGATTTCTCGAATGTAGCGGACATTCTCTGCGAGGCCGGTCGCTTCGGGCAAAAGACCGGCTCGGGGTTCTACCGCTACGAGCCCGGTGCACGCGAGGCGATACCCGATCAGGCGGTGACTGCGATCATTGAACGATACCGCGAAACAAAGGCCGTGGTAGCGCGCACAGTCTCGGATGCGGAAATCGTCGAGCGCTGCATCTACGCGCTGATCAACGAAGGAGCGAGAATAGTCGATGAGGGCATCGCACAGCGCAGTTCGGACGTCGACCTCGTCTACCTCAACGGTTACGGTTTTCCGGCTTACCGGGGCGGCCCCATGTTCTATGGGGATAGCGTCGGTTTGCTCGCGGTGGCGCGCACGCTGCGTCGCATCGCGGCAGAGCCAGGCGCGGACGCGGCGTTCTGGATGCCGGCGCCGCTGCTTGCGCGACTCGCCCAAGAAGGAAAAGCATTCAGTGAATTCGGAAGATCCGCCACGTGATTGAAGCCGTGATCGTCTCCACGGCGCGCACCGGGCTCGGCAAGAGCTGGAAGGGCGCCTTCAATATGACCTATGGCGCAACCCTCGGCGCTCATGCCGTGCAGCATGCCGTGGCGCGTGCCGGCATCGACCCCGCCGAAGTCGAGGACGTGATCATGGGATCGACGTTCGGCGAAGGCACCACGGGCGGAAACATCGCGCGGGCGATCGCACTGCGCGCAGGGCTGCCCGTGACGACCGCGGGTTTGAGTATCAACCGCTTCTGCAGCTCCGGGTTGCAGTCGATCGCGCTCGCAGCGCAACGAATCATGACTGAGGGCGTACAGGTCTTGGTCGCCGGCGGTGTCGAGAGCATTTCCTGCGTCCAAAATGAAGTCAATACCCACATGCGGGCCGATCCCTGGATCCTCGAACACAAGCCGACGCTCTATTGGTCGATGCTGCAAACCGCCGAGACTGTCGCTAAGCGCTACCAGATCTCGAAGCAGGCGCAAGACGAGTACGGCGTTCGCAGCCAGCTGCGCGCGGCCGCCGCGCAGGCTGCCGGCAAGTTCAAGGACGAGATCGTGCCGATGACGACGACCATGGGCGTCGTCGACAAGGCGCCGGGCACGATCATCACGCGCGAAACGACGATCGACGCCGATGAGGGCATCCGGCCCGACACGACGCTCGAAGCCGTGGCCAAGATCCGGCCGGCATTGCCGGGCGGCGTCATCACTGCGGGCAACGCGAGCCAATTCTCCGACGGCAGCAGCGCCTGCGTCATCATGGAGCGCAAACTCGCCGAGCGGCGCGGCCTTGAATCCTTGGGACTGTTTCGCGGATTTGCGGTTGCCGGTTGCGAACCTGACGAAATGGGCGTGGGCCCGGTTTACGCAGTCCCGCGGCTGCTCGACCGAACCGGCTACAAGGTCGGCGATATTGATCTTTGGGAGCTCAATGAAGCATTCGCTTGCCAAGTGCTGTATTGCCGCGATCGCCTCGGCATTCCGGACGAGCGCTTGAACGTCAACGGCGGTGCGATTGCAGTTGGACATCCCTATGGCGTAAGCGGCGCACGCCTTACAGGTCATGCACTCATCGAAGGCAAGCGGCGCGGCGCGCGGCTTGTGGTCGTGACGATGTGCATTGGCGGCGGTCAGGGGGCGGCGGCGTTGTTCGAAGTGACCTGACGGGTGGCTGCAATGAACTTTTCGCACAGCGATAAGGTCCGCGAGCTGCAGCAACGCATTGGCGCGTTCATGGAGAGGTTCGTTTATCCCGCCGAGAGCCGATTTCAACAGGAAATGGCCAAGAACCGCCGCGGCGGGAATCCCTGGCTTGCGACCGAGGTCGGCGAGGAGCTCAAGCGCGAGGCGCGCACCGCAAAATTGTGGAATCTGTTCCTGCCGGACTCCGAGTACGGCGCCGGTCTCACAAATCTCGAATACGCGCCGCTGTGCGAAATCATGGGTCGCTCACCGCTCGGTCCAGAAGCGTTCAATTGTTCGGCGCCCGACACGGGCAACATGGAGGTGCTGGCTCGGTACGGATCGCCGGAGCAGCGCACGCGCTGGCTCGAACCGCTGCTCGAGGGCCGAATCCGCTCTGCCTTTGCGATGAGCGAGCCCGCGGTCGCCTCGAGCGACGCGACCAACATCGCGGCCGAGATCGTGCGCGACGGGGATCATTACGTGATCAACGGCCGCAAGTGGTGGACCAGCGGCGCCGGTGATCCGCGCTGCGCAATCCTGATCTTCATGGGTAAGACGAATCCGGGCGCCGCGCTGCATAGCCAGCAATCGATGATCCTCGTGCCGCTAAAGACGCCGGGGATCACCGTGCAGCGCCAGCTCTCGGTCTTCGGCTACGACGACGCGCCGCACGGCCACTCCGAAATCGAATTCACCGACGTGCGCGTGCCCGCGGAGAATTTATTGCTCGGGGAAGGACGCGGCTTCGAAATCGCGCAGGGTCGGCTCGGACCGGGGCGAATTCATCACTGCATGCGCCTTATCGGTCTCGCCGAGCGCGCGCTTGAAATGCTGTGCCGGCGTGCGGCCGAGCGCGTCGCATTCGGCCGGCGCCTCTCGGAGCAAGGCGTCACGCTCGAGCGGATCGCCGAATCGCGCATCGAGATCGACCAGGCCCGATGGCTCGTGCTCAATGCGGCCTACATGATGGACACGGTCGGCAATCGCGGCGCAAAGAAGGAAATTGCGATGATCAAAGTCGCGGCCCCAAACATGGCCTGCCGGGTGCTCGACTGGGCCATTCAGGTGCACGGCGGCGCCGGCGTCAGCCAGGACTTCCTGCTCGCTCATGCCTATGCGCACGCACGCTCCCTGAGGCTCGCCGACGGTCCGGACGAAGTGCACCGCGCGCAGATCGGCAAGCTCGAGCTCGCCCGGTATCGATCAGTCTAAAGAGCGCCGCATGTCGGATAGGCATTTCAAATTCTGGCCTGATCATTCGCGGCAGCACCTCGACGCGCCGGCCACCAACGTGTTCTACAACCTCGAGGTGTCCGCACGGCGCTATCCGGCCAAACCCGGTCTCGTCTATTACGACACGCCGATCGGCTTTGCCGAACTTCACGACGAAGCGCAGCGGATCGCGGGCTATCTCGAGCAGCGCTGCGGTGTGCGCAAAGGCGATCGCGTGCTGCTCTTCATGCAGAACAGCCCGCAGTTCGTAATCGCCTATTACGGCATCTTGCGCGCCAATGCGATCGTCGTGCCGCTCAATCCAATGTACCTCACGCAGGAATTTCTTCGCTGCGCCAAGGACGCAGGAGCTACGACTGCGATCGTCTCGCAGGAACTGTACCCGCGCATCGAAGCGCTGCTCGATTCGAGGGAACTCGAGCATGTGATCGTCACCGCATATTCGGATTACTTGAAACGGCCCACCAACCTCTCGGTGCCGGAGTTCGTTGCGGCGCCACGCGTCGAGGTGTCGCGGCCCGGTGCCACGCTGTGGGGCGATGCGCTCGCGAGCGGCCTGCCTCCGGGACCCTTGAGTGCAGGTCCCGACGATTTGTGCGTGATGCCGTACACCTCCGGCACCACCGGCGAGCCCAAGGCCTGCATGCATACGCACCGCACGACCATGCATACGCTCGTGGCCTCGATGCGCTGGTTCACGGTGCAGCCTGAATTGACGATGCTCGCGGTCGCGCCGTTCTTTCACGTGACCGGCATGCAAGGCAGCATGAACGGCCCGCTCTACAACGGTAATACCGTGGTGCTGCTGCCGCGTTGGGACCGCGTCGTCGCCGCAGAATGCGTGCAGCGCTATCGGATCGCGAGCTGGACCGCGGTTCCGACGATGATCCAGGATTTCTTCCTGAACCCGAATATCGAGCGCTACGATTTGTCCTCGATCCGTAGATTGAGCGGCGGCGGCGCCGCGATGCCGGCCGCCGTGGCGCAGCGGCTGCTGCACCGGGGCATCACCTATTACGAGGGCTATGGACTCTCGGAGACCATGGCCGCCACGCACATCAACCCCCCCGATCGTGCGAAACAGCAATGTTTGGGCATACCGATCTACGGCGTCGATTCGCGCGTCGTCGATCCTGCGACCGGCGATGAACTCGCTACCGGTGAGGTCGGCGAGATTGTGACTCACGGCCCACAGGTGTTCTTGGGCTATTGGAACAAGCCACAGGACAGCGCACAGGCGTTCATTGAAATCGACGGCAAAAGCTTCTTGCGCACCGGCGATCTCGGCAGAGTCGACGAAGACGGCTACTTCTTCATGGTCGACCGCCTCAAGCGGATGATCAATGCGTCTGGATTCAAAGTATGGCCGACCGAGGTCGAATCGCTGATGTATCAGCATCCCGCCGTGCTCGAGGCCTGCGTCATCGGCGCGAGCGACGTGCATCGCGGCGAGACCGTCAAGGCCTTCGTCGTGTTGCGGCCGGAATGGCAGGGACGCACCGAGGCCCGGGCGATCGTCGATTGGTGCCGCGAGAACATGGCGGCGTTCAAAGTCCCGAGAATCGTCGAATTCGTCGATGCGCTGCCCAAATCGGGCAGCGGCAAGATTCAGTGGCGCGAACTCCAGGATCGCGAACGGCGGGCCGAAGCCGAGCGTAGCGCAGCGGCCGAGCGCGGTGGCGCAGCATGAGGGCGCTGCTGAGCCGCCGGCCCGGCGGGCCCGAGACTCTGGAACTCGGCGAGATTCCCGAGCCAGTGGCAGGCTCCGGCCAGGTGCGGGTCGCGGTTCGCGCTTGCGGCGTCAATTTTCCGGATTTGCTGATCATTCAGGATCTCTATCAGGTCAAGCCATCGCGACCGTTCGCACCCGGCGGCGAGATCTCCGGCATCGTCGATGCGCTCGGCACGGGTGTCGAGGGCTTGCACGTCGGCGATCGCGTGCTCATGAGTCCGGTACAAGGCGGTATGGCTCAGAAAGTCGTCGGTCCCGCCGGAAACTGCTGGAAGATTCCCGATGCGATGCCCTTTGACGAAGCGGCGGCGCTGCTTCTGACCTATGGAACCTCGCAGCATGCGCTCGCGGATCGAGCGCAGCTCATGCCCGGCGAGACGCTGCTGGTGCTCGGCGCCGCGGGCGGCGTCGGCCTTGCCGCGGTGGAATTGGGCAAGGCCATGGGCGCGCGCGTCGTCGCCGCGGCATCGACTGAAGCGAAGCTCGCGCTCGCGCGCGAGCACGGCGCCGATGAGACTGTGCAATACCCGGCGGTTGCGCTCGACAAAGCCGCTGCACGCACACTCACCGATCACTTCAAGTCCGTCTGCGGTGGACACGGCGCCCAGGTGATCTTCGATCCGGTGGGCGGCGATTACACGGAAGCGGCGCTGCGCGCGATCGGATGGCAGGGACGCTATCTCGTCGTCGGCTTTACCGCCGGTATCCCGAAACTGCCGCTCAATCTGACCTTGCTCAAGAGTTGCCAGATCATCGGAGTGTTCTGGGGAGAGTTCACCGCGCGCCAGCCCCGGCAGCATTCCGCCAATGTCGCGGCGCTCATGGCGCTGTATCTCGAGGGCCGCATCAAGCCGGCGGTCACCGAGCGCTTCCCGCTGCAACGGGGAATGGAGGCGATCGGAAGGCTCGGTGCGCGCGCTGCGCGCGGCAAGGTCGTCGTGATGATCGAATGAGTAACCCTTCGTGAATCTCAACTACACCGCCGAAGAAGAATCCTTTCGCACCGAAGTCCGTGCATTCTTAGAAGCCGAGCTTCCGGCCGACATCCGCTCCAAAGTGCGCTTGGGGAGGCGCATGCACAAAGACGACCTCGTGCGCTGGCAGAAGATCCTCTACCGCCGCGGCTGGGGCGCCGGCATGTGGCCGCGGCGCTACGGCGGTGCCGATTGGAGCGTCGTCGAGCAGCACATCTTCGACGAAGAGGGTGCGGCGGCCGGCGCGCCGCCACAGATCCCGTTCGCGTTGCGCATGGTCGCCCCGGTACTCATGAGTTTCGCAACTGCCGCACAGCAGAATTACTTTCTGCCGCGCATCATCTCCGGCGAGGACTGGTGGTGCCAGGGGTATTCGGAGCCTGGTTCGGGGTCCGATCTGGCATCGCTACGCACGAGCGCGGTGCGCGAAGGCGCTCATTACCGGGTCAACGGCCAAAAGACCTGGAACACACTCGGCCAGTATGCCGATTGGATCTTCTGCCTGGTGCGTACGAGCAGCGACGCGCGTCCACAGCAAGGCATTTCGTTCCTGTTGATCGATATGAAATCGCCGGGCATTACGGTGCGCCCCATCGCCACGATCGAGGGCGAACACGAAATCAACGATATTTTCTTCGACAATGTGCAGGTGCCGGTCGAAAACCTGGTCGGAGAGGAAAACAAGGGCTGGACCTACGCAAAATTCCTGCTCTCGCACGAGCGCACCAATAATGCCGGCATCGGGAACTGCAAACGCGCATTGAAGCGGCTCAAGGAAATTGCAACCCAGCAACTGCGTAACGGCCGCCCGTTGATCGAGGATTCCCGCTTCCGCGATCGGATCGCGCAGATCGAGCTCGAGCTCATGGCGCTCGAGATCACGAACTTGCGTGTGCTTTCGGCGGTCTCGACGGAAGCGCGCGCTCCGGGCCCCGAGGTCTCGCTGCTCAAAATCAAGGGATCGGAGATCATCCAGCAGCTCGCCGAGCTTCAAATGCATGCGCTCGGACACGACGCCCTGCCCTACTTGCGCGAGGCCCTCGAGATGGACTGGGTTCCGGCGTCGTTGCTCGCGGATCACTATGCCGCCTTCGCGCCGCCGCTCACGGGCCAATATTTCAACTACCGCAAGACCACGATCTATGCGGGCTCGACGGAGATCCAGAAGAACATCATTTCGAAACTGATCTTGGGTCTCTAAAGAGAGCTGCCATGGATTTTCGCCTGACCGAAGAACAACTGGCGCTGCAGCAGACGCTGCGACGTTTCATCGCCAAAGATTACGATTTCGAGCGGCGCCGCGCGCTCGCGCGCTCGCCGCTCGGCTATTCCGCGCAAGCCTGGGCTCAGTATGCCGATCTCGGCCTGCTCGGCCTGCCCTATCCCGAGGAATTCGGCGGGTTCGGCGGCAGCGGTGTGGACATCATGGCCGTCATGGAACTGGTGGGCCAGGGACTGCTGCTGGAGCCTTACGTGAGTACGGTGGTGCTGTGCGGTGGGCTGCTTCGCGATGCCGCTGGCGACGCGATCAAGGAGGCGCTGTTGCCGCAGATCGCCGCGGGCAAGCTGCAGATCGCTCTCGCCGCCTACGAGCCGGCCGGGCGCTACGAGCTTGCGCACGTCGCTGCGACAGCCGTCCGTGACGGCAAAGGCTGGCGGCTCACGGGCCACAAGTCCGTCGTGCTCGATGCTCCCTCGGCCGATTTTTTCCTTTTCTCGGCGCGCAGCAGCGGCGCTCGAACCGACGCCGAGGGTATCTCCCTGTTTCTGGTGCAACGTGACGCGCCGGGATTGACACTACAAGCCTATCCCACCCAATCCGGCGGCAGAGCCGCGGATCTACATTTGCAGGATGTGCGTGTCGACGACGACGCCGTAATCGGCACACCCGAGCGAGCGCTTTCCGTCATCGAGCGCGCCATCGACCAGGGAATCGCCGCACTGTGCGCCGAAGCGCTGGGTATCGTGACCGCGCTCAATGAGGCGACTCTCAGTTATTTGAAAAGCCGCAAACAGTTCGGCACCGTGATCGGCAGCTTCCAGGCGCTGCAACATCGAATGGCCGACATGTTCATCGCCGCCGAGCAGACCCGTTCGATGGCCATCATCGCGGCAATCCAAGCCGCCGGCGACGAACCCACGGCACGGCGCCGCGCCATATCGGGCGCGAAGGCCTATATAGGGCAGGCCGCGCGCTTCGTCGGCCAGCAGGCCGTCCAGCTGCATGGCGCGATGGGAGTCGTCGACGAGCTCAACATCAGCCATTACTTCAAGCGCCTCACGATGATCGATATGACATTTGGCGACGCCGACCATCATTTGGCTCGCTTCAGCGATGCACTTCGAGTCGAACCAGTAGGAGTTGCCCCATGAAGTTCAACCGCCGCCGTCTGATTCTTGGACTCTATGTGCTCGGGCTCATCGTCATCACCGAGCTCGTCACCGGCCATTTTGCGCTGCCGGCATGGCCGGCGTTCGTGGCCTGGGTCCTCTTCTTCGGCGAACACATGAACCCGAAGCGGACGCCGCATATCCTGATCGGCGGCGCCGCCGGTATCGGACTCGTGATACTTGCACCGATCGGCATCGGCTTGCTCGCGCATCTCATCGGCGCCGAATGGGGCCGACTGATTTACATCCTGCTCGCCGTGTATGCGATTTTCGCGTTCGGCGAAATGATTCCTGCAGTTCTCAACTACTATACTTTTATGTTCTTCACGGTCGCGGGTCTCGCGTTGGCGGCGCCAAATCCCAATCCTCCACTATGGTTGCTCATGGAGGTGGTGGGCGGCGGCTTGCTGATCGGCGCCACGATCGTCGTCGGCAGGATCATTGGGGCATCCGGCGCGGCGGAGCTGGCGCACTGAATGAAACACGAAACAGCCACCTCGGTGAGACAGCAAGTCGGCGCCGCAGAATGGGACGTGCGCGTGAATCTCGCGGCCGCGTATCGGCTCGTTGCGCTCTACGGCTGGGATGACCTCGTCTTCACACACGTGTCGGCGCGGATTCCCGGATCGGAGCATCATTTTCTTATCAATCCCTACGGCCTGATGTTCGAGGAAATCACGGCGTCCTCGCTCGTCAAGATCGATCTCGGCGGCCGGAAGGTCATGGACTCGCCCCACGAAATCAATCCGGCCGGCTTCACGATTCACAGCTGCATTCATGCGGCCCGAGAGGATGTCGCGTGCATCATGCACATCCATTCGCTCAATGGCGTCGCCGTCGCGGCACAGAAGCAGGGGTTGCTGCCGATTTCACAGCAATCCCTGTTCGTGCTGTCGTCGTTGGCCTATCACAACTACGAGGGTGTCGCGCTTAATGCCGCCGAACAGCCGCGGCTGGTCGCGGACCTCGGCGACAAGTCCTATCTGATGCTGCGTAATCACGGGCTCTTGACGGCCGGCTCGTCGCCGGCCGATGCCTTTCTGTTCATGTATCTCTTCGAATCCGCGTGCGCAATCCAAGTGCGTGCTCAAAGCGGCGGACAAGAGTTGATCCGCATACCCGAACCCATTCTCGGCGGCATGCGGGCCGCAGCCAGCCAAGTGACGCGAGGATTGGGAAGCACCCTCGCATGGCCGGGGCTGCTGCGAAAACTTGATCGATCGAATCCCGGGTATCGGGAATAGACTTTTTCAAGTCAGCGCCCCGGATTGCGGGCATTTGGCATCGTTCTATTCCAAATGGCGGATGGCAGGCGGTTCCGGCTCTGCATCCTTAGGCGCAACCTTAAGCCGAGCCATTCCACAAATCTGAACTGTAAGGGCGCAACGGCACCAGGTGGAGAGAGCCTGCCGCTACGATTCGTTCACGTTACGCAGATGTTCGGCGAGGTAATTGATAATCCGGTTCGGTAACCTGCGCAAATAGAAATTGGGCTGCCGGATCTGGTGGAGAAAGGAATTGAAGTGGATGCTGAGCCTGATCATCGGCACCGCTGTGCTGGCATCGTTCCGGGCCACAGCCGAATCGCTATCGCCGATCAATCCGGAGCGGATGTCGGCGACGGTCAAAACGCTGGCCTCGGATGCGTTCCAAGGCCGTGCACCCGGCACACCTGGCGAAGCGAAGACTGTGGCTACATTGTCGACCAGTTCCGCGCGCTCGGTTTGCAGCCGGGTGGCGAGAACGGCGGCTGGTTGCAGCATGTTCCGCTAATTCACAATATCGCAGCTGCGCCCACGCGGCTCGAGATACGGGTTGGCGGGTCGACTCTACTTCTGCTCGCGGGGCGCGACATCAACCCGCAGACGCTCCGCCCCATTTCTCGCGTAACGATCAGCGCTGCACGAATGGTGTTCGTCGGCTACGGCGTCGCCGCACCGGAACGAAATTGGGACGACTTCAAGGGCGTCGACTTGCACGGCAAGGTTGCAATCTTCCTCGTCAATGACCCCGATTTCGAAGCCGCGCCGGATGAGCCCGTAGCGGGGAAGTTCGGCGGTCGCGCAATGACCTATTATGGGCGCTGGACCTACAAATTTGAGGAAGCAGCCCGGCGCGGCGCAATTGCCGCATTCGTTGTGCATGAGACCGCGGCTGCAGGCTATGGATGGAACGTCGTCTCCAACACGGCGGGAGGCACATATGACATTGTCAGGCCCGCTGACCAATTGCGACCCGTGCTTCTGCAGGCATGGTTGGCGCGCGAAGCGGCGGTCAGTCTTTTCGCCAAGGCGGGACTCGACTTTGAGGTGCTCAAGCGCCGAGCGCGCGACCCAAGGTTCCGGCCAGTCGAGCTCGGCGACGCACGCTTCAGCATCGACATGCCGGTCAAGACCGGACGTGTGGAGAGTCGCAACGTCCTCGCCAAACTGACGGGCACGACACATCCGGACGAAACTATCCTGTTCGCCGCGCACTGGGACACGTTTGGAATCGGCGCCCCCGATTCCCAGGGAAGGACCATCAGGCCGGGCGCGAACGATGATGCACTTGGCATTGCCGGAGTGCTTGAACTTGCGCGCGCGTTTGCGCATGGATCACGCACGCAGCGTACGCTCGTGTTTGCGGCTTGGACGGCGGAGGAATCCGGGCTACTTGGTTCGGAAACCTTCGGCGTCCATCCCCTCTACCGGCCTGAAAAGACAGTTGCGGACATGACACTCGACATTCTGCAGACGGCCGGGCCCGCGCGCGACGTCGTTCTGGTCGGAGCCGGACAGAGTGAACTCGAGGATGATCTTGCGCACGCCGCTGCCGCACAGGGCCGCACTGTCACGCCCGATGCCAAGCCGGAGCGCGGCCTTTTCTATCGTGCCGACCATTTTTCGCTCGCCAAGCGCGGCGTTCCGACCCTGCTGTTGATGGCGATCGGCGGTGGAGTGGATCTGGTCAACGGCGGCCGTAGCGCTGGCGAGGCCTGGGTTAGTGATTATACCGCGCATTGTTATCACCAGACCTGCGACGCCTGGAGCCCAAGCTGGGATTTGCGTGGCGCGGCGGAGGACGTTGACCTTTTCTATCGAATCGGGCTGGAGCTGGGGAACTCGCGACGGTGGCCTGAGTGGCGGGCCACTTCAGAGTTCAAGGCGATCCGCGACTCAAGTGCGTCGGCGCGACGTTAAACTCGCGAGGTCCCACAACTTCTCAAGAGCTGCGCTCCCAAGGCGCTCAGCAATCCAAATATTGCCGAAATCCAAAGTCAAAGCACAACGGCGCAATTACGGCACACCCAATCTGAATTCGACACATTCGCGGCACAGCGTCCGCCGTGGGGGATGTTAGCGGACTTAGTCCGCGGGCTCGAAAGCCCCTTGGAACGCGCCCAAATAGATCACTACGAAGAATCGTCGTGTGCGATCGACACTGCCGCGCTCGGGGGCGCCTGCGAGCGGCAGCGCACCGCATGGAACTCGATGCCCAAAGGCAGCAATCCCTCAAGCCTGAACTCCACGCCGGTTGCTAACCCGGATGGCATCCGCGACCATTCCGGCCAAGACTGAGGATTGCTCGACATGGTGGACCGAAGCGGTGGGGAAGAGGCGGTTGGCACCGCAGAAGCTTTGCCAGGATCACCGCGCGCCCGTTCTGGCTCCGCCGACGTCTTTATCAGCTACGCCTCACCGGATCGCGCCATTGCCGATGCGGTTTGCGGGGCCTTGGAACGAGATGGCCTGATCTGCTGGGTCGCGCCGCGCGATGTCGTGCCTGGCGAGTTCTATGCCGACGCGATCGTTCGCGCAATCGACGCCACGAAAGTGATCGTGCTCGTCCTGTCAAAAAATTCCGCGGATTCTCCTCACGTGCTCAGAGAGGTCGAACGCGGCAGTTCGAAGCGGCACCCGGTCGTGTCGTTTCGCATCGACCTCGCGCCGTTGCCATCCGCGCTCGAGTATTTTCTCAACACCTCCCACTGGCTCGATGCGAGCGCCTCGGGTGTCGATGGCGCATTGCCCAAGGTGGTCGCAGCGGTGCGGCACCTGGCGTCACCGGCGGTTGTGGAAACTGCGCACCAAAATGGCACAGCAAAGCCCGAAGAAAATGTGGTCCGACACTCGGGCACGGTCGCACCCGCGAGCCGGCGGGTAACCCGTTCACTCATTGCTTTGAGTGTCTTCGTAGTGGTGGCGCTCGCCTATTTCGTTGCCGATAAGTTCTGGCTGTCAAAGTCCGTCACGATGGTGGTTACCCAGCCCACCGCGCCGTCTGCGCCGAGCGGTGCGAGCGCTGCGGCGACGAAGGCGGATAGCGGAACATCGACGTTTGCGCCTCCGGCCCACTCGATTGCCGTGCTGCCCTTCGTGAACATGAGTGGCGATCCGAAGCAGGACTATTTCTCCGACGGCCTCTCAGAGGAACTCCTCAATTCACTGGTCAGCCTCCGCGGCCTGCAAGTGGCCGCGCGCACTTCCTCGTTCAGTTTCAAGGGCAGCGGTACAGATGTCGCCGACATCGCCCGCAAGCTCAACGTCGGGGCGGTTCTAGAGGGCAGCGTGCGCAAGGATGGCGGGCGCGTGCGGATCACCGCCCAGCTCATCAACGCCGTAACAGGATTTCACCTGTGGTCGCAAACCTATGACCGCGACCTTAAGAATGTGCTGGCGCTGCAGACGGAAATTGCCACTGCCGTGACGCAAGCGCTGCAGGCGACGCTCCTCGCTGATGCCTCAACCGTCGTCGAATTGGGAGGCACGCACGATCCGCATGCCTTTGATGCCTACCTCAGCGGTCGTGGCATCAAGGTGATCAGCAAGGAAACGAATCTTGCGCAGATTGCGGCCTTTGACGAGGCAATCCAGCTTGATCCCATGTACGCAAAGGCCTACGCCAGCAAGGGAAGGTCTCTGGGCCACTATGCAGGAAGCTACGAGTCGGCGTCGAACGCCCGCCACGTAATGGAGCAGGCGCACGCCTTGAACGAGAAGGCGGTGCAACTTGCGCCGAATCTTGCAGAGGCGCACCTCGATTTAGCTGAGTCCTTTGACCGCGGGCTTCTCGACTTCGTTCATGGCATGGCAGAGTACGAGCGGGCGCTGGCTCTGGCTCCGGGCGACGCCCGCGTGCTGAGTTCGTACGCAGTATTTCTGGCGAGGATGGGGCACAGCGATGCGGCGGCGGCCAGCGCCCAGCGTGCGGTCACGCTGGATCCCGTCAATGCAGGTTCCTACGATGACCTGGGCTACGTGTTGCTCTTCAGCCATCGCAACCGTGAGGCCATTGCCGCATTTGATCGCGCGCTAAGTCTGGATCCCCAACTTCACTGGGCGCACGGTCTGCGGGGGCTCGCCTACCTGGGGTTGGGAGAATTCGAGGCGGCTCGTCAGTCCTGTACCACTCCACCCCCATCCTGGGTGGGCCAATTGTGCGTGGCCGTTGCGTACGACAAGCTGGGACGTAAAGCGGAAGCGCAGGCGGAGGTCGCCAAGATGAAAGCCGCGCAGGGCGATGCGATGGCCTACCAGTACGCATCCGTCTACGCGCAGCGGGGCGACATGCCGACCGCGCTCGACTGGCTCGAAGTCGCTTACCGCTTAAAGGACCCGGGGCTTGCTTGGTTGAAGGTAGACTTCCTTCTAGACCCCCTGCGCCACGAGCCGCGCTTCAAGGAGATCGAGCGCAAGCTCAATTTCCCGAGTTGAGCCGCCCAGCAACCGTCAGAGCAACTCGTTCATCTAATTGAGTAGCGGTGACGGCAAAGGAAATCCAAAATAATATAAGCCATTGATTAAATTGGATTTTTATATCTCGGATCGTGGTATATTTCCCTGAGCGATAGTGAGATGAGGCTTTGATCTGCGCAGTACCGCCCACGCCGATTCACCACGGTAACGCGGGAACGCGGAGTGGGTATGCGCTTCGAGGGCTTAACGATTTGGTTACTCGACCCTCGACATATTCGCGATACGCCCCCAATTGCCAGGCCGTACCGCTTATCGCAGCATGGGTCGCAGTTAGCGAAGAGCTCGCCGTATGACCGAAATCGGCGAATCAGAAAAGACCGATAGTTCAGCGCCCTCCGCCTCGCCAACGGGCACGATCGCCCGGTATTCATCAGTTACGCCTCGCAGGACGCTGGCGTCGCTAATGTCGTGTGCACAACACTGGAGGCGGCAGGTTTCACCTGCTGGATTGCGCCTCGTGACGTGCGTGCGGGTGAACCCTATGCCGCCGCAATCGTTGCGGCAATTAACGCATGCCGACTACTGGTGCTGGTGCTCACGAAGAGCGCGATTGATTCTCCACACGTGCTGCGTGAAATCGAGCGGGCGAGCTCTAAGAAGCGCCCGGTGCTCTCGATTCGAATGGATGCAAGCGAGTTACCTCCTGAGCTTGAATACTTCCTGAGTGCGAATCACTGGCTGGACGCCTCCGGCGGCGCTGTCGAGTCAGTGCTGCCGGCGCTCATCGACTCCGTGCGGGTTCGCAAAGCCGGTCTTGCGACTCGATTAGCGCCGGACACCAACACTGCCGATGTCCGCGCGGCACCGGATCCGCTCCATTCTGCGGCTCTACGCCGAACTCCTCCGCGCTGGGGGGCGCGCTCCATGGCAGTTGCGCTCGCGGTTGCAGCGGCCGGCCTCGCTTATGTGGTAGCTGACAAATTCTGGTTGTCCAAGCGCGTGGTCACGGCAGCGGTGTCGACGGCAGCCGCGCCGGCCGCGGCCACAACGGCCAAATCGGTCGCCGTATTGCCCTTTGCCGACCTCAGTGAGAAGAAAGACCAGGAGTATTTCTCGGACGGGCTATCCGAGGAACTCATCGATCTACTCGGCAAGATTCCCGAGCTGCGGGTTCCGGCCCGTACGTCGTCGTTTTACTTCAAGGGCAAGCAGGCAACGCTTGGCGAAATCGCGAAGGCTTTGAACGTGTCACACATCCTAGAAGGCAGTGTCCGCAAGTCTGGCAACCAACTTCGAATCACCGCCGAGCTCGTGCGCACTGATACCGACACGCGCATCTGGTCTGAGACCTTCGACCGCAAGCTCGATGACATCTTCAAAGTGCAGGACGAAATATCCGCAGCAGTGGTTAAGGCGCTCAAGATCTCCCTCCTCGAAGGCGCCGCGCCGAAAGCGACGCCGGCCGCCAACACCGAGACCTACACCTTGTTCTTGCAGGGCCGAGCGTTAGCACAACGTCACACGCGCGCCGACAACGCCAAGGCGGGTGATTACCTGCGCCAGTCACTCAAAGCCGACCCGAATTTCACGCCCGCCTGGGTGCTCCTCGCCAGAGTTCGGGCCGATGACTGGAATGTTTTCGGGACGATCGACTACAAACAAGCGCGAACGGAAGTCTCGGATGCCGCTACGCACGCGATCAAACTCGCGCCATCATCACCAGATGCCCGAATCGCCATGAGCCACGTTCTATTCGATGTGAATTGGGACTGGGATGGGGCCGAGCGCGAAATTGATAAAGCGCTGGAATTGGATCCCAGTGATGCCGAAGCACTGGAGCAGGCCGCATTTCTCGCTATGACCCGCGGCCAGTGTGAACGTGCGCTGCAGTTCGCGCAGAGCGCTGTCGAACATGATCCGCTGGATGTTGATCGCTACCGAGGGCTTGGGATAGCGAATATTTGCGTCAACAACCTGGCGCAGTCGGAGGCTTCGTTCCGCAAGGCACTTGAACTCAACGCCACAAGCGAGGGTCTACATTACAAGTTGGGACTCGTATTGTTAATGAGGGGTGACGCCCGCGCGGCCCTTGCGGAAATGCAACAAGAAACGCAAGAGGAGTGGCGCAACGTGGGCCTGCCATTGGTCCTCGATGCTCTAGGGCGCACGCGCGAGGCGGATCAGGCACTGGCGGTCGTCGCTAAACATTCCGATACGTGGGAGTATCAACTAGCGCAGATCTACGCTCGCCGCGATGATAGGGAACGCACATTCGCATCGCTCGAGCAGGCTTTTCAAGAACGCGACGGGGGATTGGCTACTTACGTAAAGTGGGATCCGCTACTCAACAACGTTCGCAGCGACCCTCGCTACCAGGCTCTGCTGCTAAGGATGAAGCTAGCCGACTAGATCAAGATGGTCTGAAGTCAAGCGCGGCCGGCTCCTTTAGATTATGACCCTGCCCATTTAATTTTTTGCAGCTCGCTGCGTTCATTGAACGCGCGGTGACGCGCAACCGAAAGCTTGCGCACGTGAAGCAACGGCCGATGACGCGACCGATCGCCGAATCGAAGTCGAAGCGCCGACTCGCCGGCGGACGCCGCAGCAGGTGCGGCGCCGCCGCGAATGGAGCGTCGGATGAGGGATTCAGGGAGTCCGGGCGTTATAGGGTGCCGTTAGCTGCTCCCAATGACCCCGCGTGTAATGCCACTGACTTCCGGTCTGGTCCCAATGATCCGCAACCCAGTGATACCCCCGGCGTTCGTACACATAGGTACCCGATACCCATTGGAAAAAACGCCCGGTCCATTCCCAATAGCCCGGCGCCCAAACGTATCCGTCGCGATGCGGCACCTGTTCGACACGAGGCGCCGGCGGGGGCGTATCTAGTACGGTGTCGGCCCCCGCCGATGCGAACCGGGGCGACAGGAGCGCACCGGCGATGATGATTATCGGCAGCGAGGGTTTTTGCAGTGTCTTCATAGTAGGCAACCTTTGGCCAATTCGGCCATCGCGTTAATGTTGAGGATTCATCGATTTGAGACCGAACGATCGTGCTAATAAAAACCCGTAACTGTCGGCGTGGTGCTTAGCGCAGCGATCATGAACCGCGGCTCGCTGGCTTAGCTGACTCGAGGCGGACGGCGGCTGCGACTGAGCAGCGATTCGAAGGCCGTCTGCGCATGCTCTGCCGCGTCGCGGTCGCGCATCAGCCCTTGTCTTTGTTGATACATCATCGTGATCCCATCGAATTCGTAGGCGAACTGCTCAGGATCCAGATCGTCCCGGAAATGACCTTCGTCGATCGCGGTCTGGGCGCAGCGCGCCACCAACTCCCTCCAATCTCGAAACGCATGCACCACGCGTTCACGCACCGGATGCCCCAGACGATTGTGATATTCGAGCGCGGCCTTCTGCAGTGGGCAGCCGCGCAGGCCGGCTTCACCGCGAATCCATTCAAGCTCTTTCTCGAACAGGACACGCAAGCGCGGTTCCCCGCGTCGCGTAGCCAGCGCGGGCTGCACCACGCTCAGGGTGATCCGGTTAACCACTTCCTGAATCACGCCCAGTTGCAGGGCCTCCTTCGATTTGAAATGCGCAAATAGTCCGCTCTTGGACAGCTTGACCGCGTCCGCAAGCACCCCTATGGACAGACCCTCGTAGCCAACCTCACTGACGAGGCTAAGCGCACGAGAGACAATGGCACGCCGGGTTTGTTCGCCCTTGGATTGGCCCTTACTCATATCTCCCCCCGCCGGCTGCTGTTTACGCCCACTTTGATTGTCAGCCGCACCGCGCATGGGAGATAGATCTCTTGGGACGTTCACGAGCGACATTAGCACGATCGTTCGGTTTTAACAAATTTAGCAGGCAATGCGTCGGCTGCGGCGATCAGCGCGGCCGCCATTAGCCTCTACAGTCGCGTTCAATCAGAGGGACAGGGGCAACTTCAGATGCTCAGCGTAAATCATGTCCCGATGCTCGAGCAGAATTGGATCAAGTGCCGTCTTGGTCTGCGCATCGCGCGTCTCGAATGCCTGTCTCATACTGGCGTCCATCTGACAATGCTCGGGCGGCAACGGGTTGAACAATGCAGTGAAGGTCGCGCTGTAGACATCCACCGCGGTCAACGCGTCGCCCGCGAAGTAGCGGCTCCCAGCCTCGCGCTGGGCCTTTAGGCGTGTGCCCAGCATACGCAACAACTCCGTCACGCGCTGGCCCGACGCTGCACCAACCTCAGGGCTATAGCCGTATTTCTTGCTTAGGTATTTCGCGACGCGTGCGGGAAAGCCACCCGCGTTCTGAAGACCCGCGTGCACGAGCTGTAGGCGCCGTGACCAGCCCAGACCCGCTTCACCGCAGATTTCGTGGGCGAGGCCCAACACCAAGGCGCGTTCAGCAGGGTCCGAAGGTAGCAACGCAGGTACGGGCGCCAGGCGTTCAGTGAGCAGGAGGATTTCGGCCCAGCCGCTGCGGGGTCGCTCGTTTTGGTATATCGCTACCGGGCCGCTGCGCTGACCGGCCCAATCCTTCAGGGGCTCGCTGTCGTAGACCAAGCGTACGGCGGCCCATTCGATGCCTTTGATGTGCAAGAAGCCTTTGGCGGCTTCGCCCCATGGGCTCGGCACGTCGCCGACAACCACCATGCGCAATCCGTCGCGTTTTATCGCCTCTTCGACGCCTAGATATCGGACGGTCATTGTGTAGGAGCAAACCGACGACTGAACTGATTGGTCGCCACGCCCAGGTTTGCAGTTTACCCGGCAGGTGGACGATGCTCCAGACGCGAATGCTGACAGACCGGGGCGCATTTCGGCGTGGTGAACTGCCGGACAATACCCGGTTTCGCACAAAACGGGGTCAAAACCAAAATAGTGACTGACATGTCGTGCATCGCGGCGGTACCGACGGCAATGTCTGCCGACCGATTGCGGTAGGCCTCGCAGTAAATCCTAGCGGACCCAAGCGGACCAGGAACAGGCGGCCCGGTACTCCGAGCCGCCTTGCTTCCCGCTCATGTCGGATTGCTAGTCCAATACCGGAGCGAACAGCAAATTCTGATCTATCCCGCCGCCGGCCCTTCCCACTCCGCCATCATCCCGGCCGCGTCCAGCTCCGCGATCAGCGGCGCCAGCTGCGCGGCGTAAGCACGCCAGCGGCCGAGGCCCCGCGCGTTGACCGGCTGGCGCACCTGGGCGCTGCTGACCGTGCGCACCTCGCGGTCGATTTCATAAAACCGCGCGCAGGCCGGATCGGGCGGCAGGTCAAGATGCGCGAGTACGCGCGCGAGCGTGCCGTCAAAATCGCGCACCCACTCGTGCAGGGCCACCGTCAGGATCGGGTTCGGCAACACCGCACGCCAATGGTCCATCAGCCGCGCCCGCTGCGCGATGGTCCAGCCGAGATCGGCGAGGTCATGCGCATAAGGATGCTCGCCATGGAAACGAAACGTCCAGATCGACAGGCCGATATCGCGCGGGTCGCGTACGCAATGGATGATTTTTGCGCCGGGCAGCATCAGCGCGGCGACGCCCAGGTACATCTCATTGCCGGGCATCTTGTCGATGATGCGCTTTTTGGTCGGCGCAAGCGCATGCAGCTGCGTCAAATATTCCTGCGCCGCCTCATCCAGCCCCGCCGCGTCCAGTGCCGCGATGCGCGCCGCCGCATCAGCCGCGTTGCCGCCGAGCCGGGAGAACGCGCCAACGAGTGCTGTGCGCTCGCCCGCGCCGTGCACATCACCATGCGCGGCGAGTATTTGCTCGCACAAGGTGGTGCCCGAGCGCGGCATGCCGACGATAAACACCGGCGCCGCATCGTGATTCATCGCACGCGGTCCCTGGGCAAAACGCGCGGCGTCGAACGCGGCAATATTGGCCTCGATGAAGCGGGCTAATGCATCGCGTGAGAATGGCTGGCTTAGCCGTAGAAGCCTATGACCTTCTTGCCAGTGCGCGAAGGCCGCGACGCGATCGCCTCGGCTCGACCAGAATTGCGCAAGGTCGTAATGCGCCATGATGCGGTGCTCCGGCACCGCGTTCGGCCCCATCGCCTCCAGCGCCGACGCCATCTCCCGCGCGGCTTCCCGCGCGCCCTGCTCATCGTGCTCGAGCTGTGCGAGCAGCGCCTGGCGCCAGCGAAATAACGGCGCAAGTTCAGGCGGCACGGGTCCGACCGCCGTGAAATCGGCCAGTGCCGCGCGCGCCGCCCCCGCCCGGCCAAGTTGCAGCAAGACCAGCACGCGCGCCAAATGCCACTCGCGCAAAACCCCCGGTGCCGCCGGCAAAGCCGGCGCGGATTCCAGCAGTGCCAGCGCTTCGCCGCCCCGTCCGCGTTGCACCAAATCGGCCACAAGGTTGAGCCGCACACCGCTGGCCCCCGGCTTGCAGTCCAGAGTCTCGCGCAGTAGCGCCTCGCCTGCTTCTGCCTCGCCGGTGAGGCGCAGGAACGCGCCTAGATTGGCCGTGGCGGCGGCGTTGCCGGGAGCCACACGCAGCGCCTCGCGCATCGCCTGCTTGGCCGCACCCAGCGCCCCTTGTCTATAGCGCGCTAGCCCAAGATTGATCCAGGCATCTGCCCAGCCTGGTGCGCACCGCAGCGCATCGGCAAAGGCCGCCACGGCGCCGGCGTCATCGCCGAGTGCTGTGCAAATCTCGCCCACGGCGTAATGCGTCGCTGGCACACCTGGTGCCGCCGCGCAGGCCTCGCGCGCCGCGGCCAGCGCGCCAGGCAGATCGCCGGCGGCCCGCAACGACAAGCAGCGGCGCAGCGCGGCCTGATACTCAATCCTTGTCATGGCTCACATTATGTCCCGTCGCCTAATGCGTTCCTTCCGTCAAATGAGCGCCAAAATTTTCCGCAAAACCGCCGCGAGCATGCGCCCTGCGTGTGTGCAATATTATCAGTCATACAAGATACAAATGGTGGATAGACCGTTACCGAGTTCGCGCCACCACTGAACGACATCGGTCCTACGGCATCGCCGCGCGGCTGGCGCACCGCATGCTGTCCCGTCTGCGGGAATCAATAGCCCAGGAGTTATCACGCAGCTGGGTTCCCGCATCGGGATGTTCCGCAGCAAACCGCCGCACTGAGGAAAGCGAGCGGGTCGATGCAAAATGCGCGAGCTATGCCGGCGTGCAGACGACGCTATAGGTCGTCGCCGTTAGCCATTCGGCGACCCTCAGTTGTGTCAACGCTAATCGGAGCGGAGCCTGTCAGCAGGTCGCGCCGGAATAGCCGCATGCATGTCACCGACAGGAGCAGCAACGCGAACAGCGCTAGGCAGATGACGACAACGCTTCTACCTGTACGGAATGGCGCTGTCCATAACGCCGAAAAGAATGCAGCGTAGATCAGATACAGATTCAAGCAGATGCCCGCGACCGGTACGAACAGGTTGTGCACGACATTGAAATGCGCAGGCGCAATGCGCCGGAAGTAGACCAGGTTGGCAACATTCACTCCTGTGTAAGTTAGCGCGGCAAAGAAAACCAACGCATTCGACCACCAGATGAAGCTGTCCAGGCCGCTCTGTAGGATTGCAAGACTCAGCAGGCCCATGGCGACGCACGTCAATACAACAATCAGCACCGCGGTTTGCGGGACGAGCTTTTCGCCTTTAAGTCTCGCGAACGGTGCCGGTAGCAGCCCGTGGCGAGCCAGGGCGAAGATGAGGCGCGATGCGCCCTGTACGCTCGCGATGTAGATCGCCGTGAGACCGGCAAAGGCAGTGGCGACTACCAGGACATTGCCCCAGCCCCAGTAGGCGCGCGCAATCGGTGTGATCGCCGTCAGGCCTTCGGCGTTATATTCGAGGACTTGGCTCAGAGGCGCGGACAGCGTCAACACCCAAGCGTTGGCTGCCCAGAACAGAGCAACGCCGGTGACCGCGACGATGAGCACACGCGGCACGTGCTGGCGCGGCGCCTGAGCCTCTTCGGCGGCCGTGAGCAGATCTCCCCAAGAGTCGTCGCATCCGCCGCCTTGCCTCTACGCAGGCATACGCTCATTTTTCCTCCCGCCCACTTCGCTGGCTCGGTTCCCAGTTCGCCGTTACCCAGCGTCGTGTGAAAATTAAGTGACGTGTTGCGCGTCATCGCTGCATTCTAGTATCGAATCAGACTCTGTGTTCTCCAAAGCGGACAGCTGCCAACGACCTCATAGGGTCCAATGGGGAAGTGCCGGTGAGCGCAGGATGTAGCTCATTTGGGTATCAGACTACCGAAATACGGATTTTAACTGCACCCCTGTTCGTCAAAGCGAAGTACACCGTAACCGGAATGTCGTTTGGAGCCCCGATCATAATTGAACTCGATCCCCGGATTTCTGCACTCGTCCTGATCGACCTACAAAAGGGAATTCTTGGAATGTACTCACGCCCGTCACGAGTCAAGTGCTGGTGGTGCGTGAGCCGAACGGCATACTCACGATAAACAAATGAATGTTGACCTGATTCACGGCGCCGCCGCCATATGACAATTCGCCAACAAATCTATCGATCGTCGATTGATCACGGCTGAATAAAAAGCCCGCCAGCGGCCGCGCTGTTGCGGCGATTCGCTCCATTGAGCTGCCCGAGTGACAGCGGACAGCGCTGCGGGTCAATTTGCGTCACTCCACAGTGATCGATCGCTGAATTCCAGAGAGCGAACCACCGAGATTCGAGTGCACGAGCGCGCAGACGATTGGTCAGTATGTGTATTTTTGGAATTGGCTCCGGACGCGCCGTTACCTTCAAAAGATCGTTGCCTTCGCATGTCTCTTCGGTAGGCACCGATTACGCACACGAACTAAAGTCTGCGCCCGGAAGCGTGGGCCATCCCCAGTGATTGTCCCTGTCTGCGGCAACAAATAAATGAGGGGCCATGCAACCGCGTGACCCCTCAATACGCGCTTCCCGCCTTCAGCTTATCGTTCAGCGACGAGCTGTACTTGTGCGTTCACTTTGCCGATCGTGGCATTCAGCTTCGCCGCGAGCGCCCGATACTCGGCCGCACGCTGCTCATTGTCATGCGCTGCGGCGGCGCGCAACTCGAGTTGCCCCCGTTTAAGTTCGCCAACCTGGGCTGCAAGCGCCGCGTTCTGCTGGCTAAGCTGCTGCACTTCCTTCAGCAGCAGCGGGCTCAGCTCATCATAGCGCACTCCGTCGATCCGACCCGTCGTGGCATCGCGCACCACGAGCTCCGGGTACACCTTGGCCACTTCCTCAGCGATGAGCCCGTATTGGATGGGCTTCTCACCCGTGGAGTCTGCCTTCTTGTAACGGAACGTGACCGGCCGCAACTTAAGCAGCCGCTCGCTCACGCTAGCCATTGGTTCAACGTCTTCCTTGTACCGTATGGAGGATGACACCGTACCCAGCTGACCACTCGAATCGATGACGACCGCCATGCCCGCGGTTGCGGTCTTGACCCCGTAGATGCCAGCGACGTAGGTGGCTGACTGGGTCGAGGTCGTACCGGTGACCGTGCCGATGCGGATCACTCCGCTCTCTGCCGCCACACCGGGACTACCGATATCTATGTTGTTACTACCCGTCGTCAGGTTGTAACCGGCGTGGTACCCCTCCGCAATGTTGTTACTGCCGCTCGTGTTGGCAGCGAGCGCGTGCACCCCGGAAGCGGTGTTCTGGGTGCCGGTCTTGTTGTCATACAGTGCCTCGTAGCCGGAGGCGGTGTTGCTGTTGGCAGTGTTGCTGTAGAGCGCTCCGTAGCCCGAGGCGGTGTTGTAATCGCCGGTCTGATTGGAGAACAGCGCCGCGTTGCCCACCGCAGCATTGTCGGAGCCGGTCGTACCCGAATACAAGGCAGTTTGCCCCAAAGCTACGTTGTCATTACCTGTGGTGTTTTTGGCCAGGGAGTTCATCCCAACGGCCGTGTTGTAGCCCCCGTGCGTGTTGCTATACAACGCGGAGTATCCGAGGCCGGTGTTGCCACTGCCGTCGATGTTGGTGGTGAGCGCACTCGAACCCATAGCAATGTTCAAAGTACCGGTCGTGTTGTTGTAGAGCGCATTGGCGCCGAAAGCGTCGTTGTCGCTGGCGCTCGTATTCTGATTGAGCGCGTTGACTCCCATGGCAACGTTATTGCTGCCTTGGTTCCAGTAGAGCGCGTTGGCCCCAAAGGCGTCGTTGTCGCTGCCAGCCGTGTTCGAGTACTGTGCATTGACGCCGACGGCATCGTTGGTGGTGCCGGTCGTATTACTTATCAGGGCCTGATAGCCAATGGCTATGCTGTAAGAGCCATGCGTATTGGCTTGAAGCGCATCCTGCCCCACTGCTACGTTATCGACGCCGTCCACGTTGTTATCAAGGGCCGCGTAGCCGTCGGCAGTGTTAGAGCTGCCGGTTGTGTTGTGATAAAGCGCAAAGCCCCCGGTTGCGGTGTTGGCGGAGCCCGTCGTATCAAACTGGAGTGCTCCGGCGCCCGCGGCGGTGTTGCCGGTACCGGTGCTTAAACCAAGCAAAGCGTTAGTGCCCATCGCGGTGTTGTTCGAACTGTCACTGTTCACGACGTCAGGCGGCTGTGTCGCGTAGGCCAGTCCTGCCACCATGAGTAGCGCGCTCGCGCGCGCCGCGTGAGTCCTGTATAGGATTTTCATGAATATGCTCCCTATGGCTGCTATTTGATATTCGTTGCGTATGAGACTTGTGTAAGGAGAAAGTGGTAATGAGGTGCAGGCGCATCGCCGGATCGGTCGCGTCGGCGGAGGTCTGTGCCTCCAATCCATCGCTGCCGGTAATCCCGGTCAAAAGCGCCTTTCATAGTCGTTGCAACTTCATCCACTAGTTAGATCGAAAATGCCGCTGCGATGACGACATCCCGCCGTTCGTCTAGAGGTCAAATTAAGTCGGCAGATACCAAGTAAGGCGGCGCGGTGGCCGATGCCAATGCCGACGCCATCACTTCTACTTTCGAGACCTCTTCTGTATCGCTCGTCAGTTAGATCGAAAAGCGTGATCAAACGAGGACACCTGCGCTGTGGATGGCATGGGGAGGCCGCGGCCTTGATAAACGCGGCGAAGAACTAAATTCGTTGACTTTCGCAGGGGCGGAAGGCGACGTTCACGTGCAATGTTCTTGAAATGTATAGGAAATCCTGCTACTCGCCCTGGCCAGGCGAGAGTTGACATATTCGGTATTGCGGCCCTCCCGGCGCGCGGTTGCAAAGCAAGCGTCGATTCGGCACCCTGCATTGGCCAACTACCTAAAATCGCTGCCAAAAGCGAACCCACCGGTGCCACCAGAACAGCCCTCAGTCATCGCGGCCAACACTCCAAACGAGCAGCTTTTTGCTCAGCTTTACGATGACCTTCGGCAGCTCGCCGAGCGTCAGCTGCGACGCAATTCCGGCGCTGCGATCAGTCCTACGACGTTATTGCATGAGGCGTATCTGGGAATGTCCGGCAGCCAAGGCGCCTTCCCGGATCGGGAGCGCTTTATGGGCTATGCGGCTCGGGTCATGCGGGGCCTGATCATCGACTTCGTGCGCCAGCGTCGCGCCCTTAAGCGCGGGGCGGGCGTCCACATCACGCAATTGCCCACCGATATCGAACAGGTGGATGCAACCGAGCTGTCCCAGATTTCTGATGTGCTCGACGAGCTTGCGACACACGAGCCGCGCCTCGCCGAGGTCGTTGACCTGCGTTATTTCTGCGGCTTTACTCTTGAGGATATCGCTGCACAACGCGGAACGTCGAAGCGAACGGTGCAACGCGATTGGGAGAAAGCACGCATCATTCTTTTTCAGCGATTAAATACTTCCATCTAACGCTTCGCGCGCAGCTTGCCCCTCGTTCGCGCGCGTCATCTTTTGGCCCGTAAATCCGATTTGTCTTAATGATCCAATGACTCTGCGCACCGGACCTCAGGGGAGCGAGGCTCTGAAACTATCCTCGGAACGATGGCAGGCATTCAGCGAGAGCCTGAGCCACGTCCTCGACTTGCCGGAACCGGACAAGACGCTTTGGCTTGACGCGCTTGCCGCGCGCGATCCCGAACTTGCTGAAGCGCTTGTTAACGCGCTCGCGGCGCGCGCGCGCGCGGACTTCTCCAATTTCCTGTCAGAACCGCTGCTCGTGCCCGCCGATGCGCCTGTCGTCGCAGGGCTCGTGGGACGGCATGTCGGCCCCTATGTGATCGAAGCAGAAATTGGCCGTGGCGGCATGGGCAGCGTCTGGCGGGCGCGCCGCGCCGACGATCGCTACGAGGGCATTGTGGCAATCAAGTTTCTGCACACGAGCTGGAGGGGGCTCCAGGGTGAACAGCGCTTTCGCAGCGAGGGCCGGATCCTCGGTCGTCTGGATCATCCGAACATTGCCCGGCTCATCGATGCCGGGGTGCTCGATGCATCGCAACCGTATCTCGTTCTCGAATACATCGAGGGCGAACCTATTGATGCCTACTGTTCGCACCACAATTTGACGGTCGGGGCGCGCGTGCGGCTGTTCCTGAGTGTGCTCGCCGCCGTAGCGCACGCTCATAGTCACCTGATCGTGCACCGGGACATCAAGCCGTCAAACATCCTCGTGACCCACGATGGCACCGTGAAGCTGCTGGATTTTGGAATCGCGAAACTACTCGACGACGAGAGCGCATCCTCAGCTACCCGCTCCGGGGCTGCGCTCACCCCGCAATATGCGGCGCCGGAACAGCTGCTCGGCAATGCGGTGACGACCGAGACGGACGTCTATGCGCTGGGCTTGGTGCTCTATCTCTTACTGACGGGCAGCTCGCCCTTCGCCACCGCCTCAGGCTCGCAGGCTGAAATCCTACAAGCAGTGCTTACGCAGGATGCACCGCGCGCCTCTACCGCGGTGACTGGGCCTAGCACCCGAGCGCGCGAACTGCGTGGGGATCTGGACAACATCGTCGCAAAGGCCCTGAAAAAGGAGCCGGCGGATCGCTACCGTTCAATCGGGGCCTTTGCCGAAGATCTCAGGCGCCATCTCGTACACGAACCCGTGCAGGCGCGGCCAGATACCGCGGCCTATGTCGTCGCCAAGTTTGTGCGCCGGCACCGCGGCAGCGTGCTCGCCGGGCTGCTCGTGGCGTTTGGCCTGATCGCCACAAGCTCCTTTGCCGTGTTTCAAATGTATGAGGCGCGCGCCGAGCGCGACGTAGCGGTTGCCGAAGCCAAACGTGCCAATGCCGAAGCCGACCTCACACAATTTTTGGGAGGCGACAGCTTGAGCAAGGTGTCGCAGGAGGAGGTTCACGAGCGTCTCGATCGCGCGCGTGTATTTGTAACGCGAAGATTTCGCAATGATTTACCGCTTTCCGCACGTCTTCTGATTGACGTGTCGTCGCAGTATCTGGATATCGGCGATGAGAAAACCGCCGCGGAAGTGATCGTGCAGGCGGAAAGCATCGGCCGTCATTTTGACGATCACGAGGTTCTCGGCCTGATCGCATGTCTGCGCGCCCAAGATCTTGCGATTGCAAACGACCTTGCCGGCGCTCGAGCTCAGCTCGACGACGGGGACGCCAAGATGCGCCTTTTGCAGCACGTCCCGACGGGTCTGCGCGCCGAATGCGCAACCGCTGCAGGATTCGTATTGCAATCGGATGGCAAGTTTGCGCAGGCCGCAACTGGACTGCGGGGCGCAGTCGATTATTTGGATCAATCGGGCATGCACGGCTCGGCGCAATATACGAGTCTTGCGAACGACCTTGCCGACGCGTTGCTGCTTGCGGGCGATTTCCGCGGCGCTTGGGATGTGGAAAGAGAAGAGCTTGCGATCATGGATGAGAACGGGCGCGCCAATACGCCTGCGTATTTCGCTTATGCATCGGCGGCTTGCATGAGCCTGCGCTCGGGCGGCCAGCCGCGCCGCTCTTTGGAGTTTGCCGATTCGATCCGAGACGCGGCTTATCACAGCGGCCCGGCGGTCAAGCTGCCCTACTACTTCACAGCCTGTCGAGCTTTGTCGGCCATCGCAATGGGAGGGCAACCCTCGGACAACGCCGAAACGACGCTGCTGCACGCGGCCCAGCAGGCCGAGGAAGCCGGGATGATGACTGTCGTCGTAGGCTACCGGGCGGCCGCGGTGATGGCCGCGATTGACCGCGGCGATCTTGCAAGCGCCGACGCGCGCTGGCAGCCGCTCGTGCCGACTGAGGAACGGATGCTCGCCGCACACGAACGAGGTGTGGACGTTGTACGCCTACTAGGCGTTCACGCGCGCCTCGACATGTCGCATGGACGTCTCGATGAAGCGCTGGGGCGAATGCAGCAAGCCGCCGCTTTGGTGGCGTCAAGAAATCAACCGATGAACCGCGATGGCTGCGAGGTCGCGTTGCTCGCCGCGCAGCTGCAGTTGGCACGCCATGCCAATGCGCAGGCACTGCAGCAAGCCCAGGCGGCGGTCGATCTTGCACGCGCGCAGGCGGTCGACCCTCGCTCATCCGCGTCGATTGGCGAGGCACTTGTGTGGCGTGCTCGTGCGGAGGCCGCTCTTGGGCAGAAAATCTCGACCACAACTGCTCTAGAAGCGCTACCGCATTTGCTGAGAAATCTAGATACCGGTCATCCGATTATTGCCTTGGCGCGAAAGCTCGCGGCAGGTGAGCTGCCCCATTTCGACCCTCCGTTGAATGGCCAAGGCGATCAACGGTAAGACGGGGCACCAGCAGCGACCATTCAAAAAAAGCCGGAAGACAGCGTCCAGCGCGTGGTCGTGAAAAACCCAGGGAACACAAAGCAGACTGCGCTGATTCGCCGCCATTGAGGGACATCGCCGACAGGTTCGCGTGAAGCGACTTTGGTGCTCCAATGGGCGTTCTTGGCGCGCCGCCTGCAAGGCGGCCGTCCCCGAAGAACTGCACGTGCGCTATCGAGAGCTTCAGTTCGGCGATGAACCACCGACACGCAGATTTTCAGGCAGCGCCCGCGACCCCTCATCCCAAGGCCGCCAAGGCACATTCCTGGCACACTCAATCTGAATTGGTCACGTTCCCGGCACGAACGGTTCGTTGGACCTCCGCATTGCAGATCCGCTCTACATGACCAGATCATTCCTGATCACTTGGCCGTTCTTCATGACGAAGCGTACTCGCTCCAGCTCGGCTATGTTAGCGACCGGATCTCCGGCCACGGCCACGAGATCCGCGAATTTGCCGGGCTCCACCGCGCCGACGCGGTCCTGCCAGCCCAACATTTCCGCAGCATTTGTCGTGACGGCGCGAATGATGTCAAGCGGCGGCATTCCGGCCCGTTGCAAGGCAGTGAACATGGTCGCGCTGGCTTGGCCACGCGTCTTTCCCGGATAGAACCAGCACATATCTGAGCCGGCCGCAAACTTGACGCCTGATTTCAGTACCCGCAGCACTCGGGCCGCCGCGCTTTGTCGGGCGCGGTCGTCGCTCGCAACATTCTCGGCACGAAAGGCCGCCGACATCACGATGGTGCGGTCGCGAAGTTCAGTCCACAGCCCATCGTAGAAGGTTGGCGTGAGATCCAGAAAGATGCCTTTGTCGCGAATTTGCTTCAATTGCGCGTCGGTCACACGGTTGCCGTGCTCGATGGAATCCGCGCCGGCGTCGATCGCTGCCTGAATGTCGGCCGCCTCAATTGCGTGGACCGCGACCCTGACGTTCTGCCGGTGGGCCTCGTCGACTACCGCCCTCAATTCCCGCACTGTAACGTTTTCATCAAGCGAAACCTTGATGAGGTCGACGTTGTAGGAGATATTGGTGCGCACCGCGTTACGGGCTCCATCGGTACTCGCTATCTCCAGAAAGTCCTGGGCAAGGATTTCCGGGGCAAGCGCCGAATTGAGACCCCGAACGTACGCGGCTCGTCCTATGAGCTTACGGCCCGAGGCAAGAATTCGCGGGCCGGGGACATCGCCCGCGTCGATCGCGTCGCGCAGCGCCACATCGCCATCAACGCCAGAATGCCCGACATTGCGCACGGTCGTGAAACCACTTTCCAGATCTTCGTGTGCCAGTCGTGCGCCCAGCAGAACTCGTTTACTGGGCGACTCGACGCTGGCCAACAATACCGCCGGAGCGAAGTCGCCATTGTAGTGTCGCGTGCTTTCGGCTTCCGGGGACACAACTACGTCGAGGAGCAAGTGGGTGTGACTGTCAATGAGCCCAGGCAGCAAAGTTGCTGCGCCCAAGTCAATAGTCTTGACGTCAGCGGGGGCATGGGTTTGCAGTTGCGCGGGGGAGCCGACCTCCTTGAACTTTCCGTCTGCAATCAGCACCGCTGCGGGCGAAAGCACTTTCCCGGTTCGTGGATCGAGCAGCCGGCTCGCCCTTACTAAAGTGACCGGAGCGGCAGACTGAGCGGCGAGCTCCCCGATTGAAAACAGGGCGAAAAATGATACTGCCAACACGCTGTAGATTCGATTTGGTTTCATTCGGAACACACTCCTGAGAGGGCGGATGCGCGCAGGGGAAGTGCTCTGGCCGAAAGCGACGCTGGCGATCCCGGCGCAAAGCAGCGCGGCAATTGTTTTTGCTTTCATGCGCGAGTCTCCCCGGCTTAGCGTTACCGAGATCCCGGCCACTCCTTCTTAGTGCCGGTTGCGGCCCCGGGGGCGAACTCGCAGCGGACGCTAAGTCCTGACCTTGAAGCAACTCGGGTTACCCGCGATCGTTCCGAGCATGCATCCCAGGAAAATGCCGGCGAATACTGCAATCAGCAGCCAGCCGGCCGGACGGTCTGGCCTCTGCGGCACAGAGATCGTCAGCCGAGCGACGCGATGGCTCAACAACGAAGCCGCTCCCGCCCGCAGCAAGTGCGAGTCTTCGGGAATAGCCAGCTTTGCCAGTGCGGAGACCAGATCGGCACCGCGTGAGCTTGCGATGACAGAGTCATCACAGGAAAGCTCTCTGAACATCGCAAGGCGGAAGCCGGTCAGCCAAACGAGCGGGTGAAACCACAGCCCGCACAGGGCAAGTTCGTGCAGGAGGCCGATCAGGTTGTCGCGCCGCCTCGCATGGATGACCTCGTGAATCAGTACCGCGTCGAGCTCCGCCTCACTCAGCAGCCGGTCTACTCCCTGCGGAAGCGAGATATGCGGGCGCAACACGCCGTCGACGGAAGGAGACTCGCCCATGGCGGATAATCTGACCGGTACTCCGAGCGCGAGGAACCTTTGCTTCAGGCGGCCAGAGTCTTGGCCGACCGCAACCCGCGCATCGCGACGATCACGCCGTACGCGCAGAAGAAGCCGCGCGAGCATGAAGACTGCGCCAAACAGCCACACCCCAGAGAGCACGGCGCCGACTGTGAGATTTCGAGAGATGCCAATGCCGATCTCATCGAGGACGCTCAGCTGCGTCGCCCAGGAGACATGTGCAGCGCCGAAGCGATTGAAGAATCCGCCGAGCGGCACGATGAAATTGAGCGATGTCGCTACCCAGATCCAATACTTCCAGGTGGCGTTCCCCTTGCAGAGCGATGTCAGAACCCAGGCTGCGAGGCAGACGAACGAGGCATACAGGAGATGAACTTCCAGGTAGTACACCGCCGGTGCGATGTGCTCATGCATGGCCTTTTCCCCCTCGGTTCCGCGCTGCCGCCTTCTTGGGCAGTGCGCCTTGAAGGGCTTTCAGGTCCTTGAGCGTGATGGTACCGGTTTCGAGGAGGTTCGAGACCAAGAGGCGCGGAGACCCTCCGAAGAGCTCCAGAAGATCACGCACCAGGCCGCTGCGAAACTTGCTCCGATCGATCGCGGGCTCGAATAGCTGTGCGTTGCCGATCTTCTTGACGCGGCGTAACGCGCCCTTGTGCTCCAGCCGATACACCAGCGTCTGCACAGTGGTGTACGCCACACGTTCGTCTTCGGGCAAGCTCTCGAGGATCTCCCGGACCGAACACGTGCCGAGCTTCCAGTACTGCTCCAGGATCCGGGTCTCGGCTTTCGAAAGACGCATGCGGCTCATATTTACTACTTTACTACGCCATAAATAAATGCTACTACATAGTACGTAGCATAGCAACTTGCGTAGATTCTAGTGAGTTCGCCATGAAGACGCTTCTTCCATTGGTTTGGAGTTGCCTGTTGCTCGGGATTCACGGCAACGCAAGCGCCCCCCCCCGGCGATGAGATCTATACGCGGCCCGGAACGCTGGTCCGGGCGCCCAGCACCCGCCTGAATCTCTACTGCATGGGCAGCGGCTCGCCCGCAGTCGTGTTCGACTCGGGCTGGGAAGACTGGGCGCCTGTGTGGACGATCGTGCAACCGGAGG
>Ga0302324_100000752_pt1 | contig 81993 bp, 72 predicted proteins | sample Palsa_T0_1_FD_201949 | JGI IMG/M metagenome (GOLD analysis project Ga0302324, IMG submission 201949) | Peat permafrost microbial communities from Stordalen Mire near Abisko, Sweden - Palsa_T0_1 | ecosystem: Environmental > Terrestrial > Soil > Palsa > Peat permafrost | place: Sweden: Abisko...
CGTTTGCGCCCGACTCCGGGAAATGGAAGGTGGTGTAGACCACTCCCGGCTGTACACGATCGGTGACCACCGCACGCAGCACCGTCTCCCCGGCCCGGCTTGCTACGCCGACCCAATCGCCGCTGACGATGCCTCGTGTCTCGGCATCGTAGGGATGTATCTCAAGCCGGTCTTCATCGTGCCAGACGTTGTTCAAGGTGCGGCGTGTCTGCGCGCCGACATTGTACTGGCTCAGGATGCGGCCCGTGGTCAGCAGCAACGGGAAGCGGCTGGTGCTGCGTTCGCTCGTGGGCACATATTCGGTAACGAAGAATTTGCCCTTGCCGCGTACGAAATGATCGATATGCATGGTCGGGGTGCCGTCGGGCGCCTCGGCGTTGCACGGCCACTGAATGCTGCCGAGCCGATCTATTTTGTCGAAACTGACGCCGGTGAATGTGGGCGTCAGCGCCGCGATCTCGTCCATGATCTGCGACGGGTGCTGATAGTTCATCGGATAGCCCAGTGCGTTCGACAGCAGCACGGTGATTTCCCAATCGGCATAGCCGGCGCGCGGCTCGACCACCTTGCGCACGCGCGAGATGCGGCGTTCGGCATTGGTAAAGGTGCCGTCCTTCTCGAGGAATGACGAACCCGGCAGGAATACATGCGCGTATTTGGCGGTTTCATTCATGAACAGATCCTGCACCACCACGCATTCCATGGCGGAGAACGCCGCGGTCACGTGCTGGGTATTGGGATCCGACTGCGCCATGTCCTCGCCTTCGACATATATGCCCTTGAAGCTGCCATCCAGCGCCGCTTCGAACATGTTGGGAATACGCAGACCCGGCTCGGAGTCCAGGGTCACGCCCCAGACGGATTCAAACAGGGCACGGGTCGCGCCATCGGAGATATGCCGGTAGCCGCTGAGTTCATGCGGGAACGAGCCCATGTCGCACGAGCCCTGCACGTTGTTCTGCCCGCGCAGCGGATTGACGCCCACGCCCTCGCGGCCCACATTTCCGGTCGCCATGGCGAGATTGGCGATGCACATGACCATGGTGGTGCCCTGGCTGTGCTCAGTGACTCCGAGGCCGTAGTAAATGGCGCCGTTGCCGGCGCGCGCGAACAGCTGGGCCGCGCTGCGCACCAGATTGGCCGGTACACCGGTGATGCTTTCCGTGGCTTCCGGTGAGCGGTCGGGATGTCCAACGAACGCCTTCCAGTGCGCATACGAATCCGCTTCGCAGCGGTCCTCGATGTAGGCCTCGCGAGTCAGGTTTTCGGTCACGACCACGTGCGAGAGCGCATTCATCAACGCCACATTGGTGCCGGGACGCAGCTGCAGGTGATAGTCGGCCTGAACGTGCGGCGTGCGCACCAAGGCGATGACCCGCGGGTCGATGATGATCAATTTCGCGCCCTGACGCAGGCGGCGCTTGAGCTGCGAGCCGAATACCGGATGGCCCTCGGTAGGATTGGCGCCCACCAGGATGATGGCGTCGGCCTTCATGACCGAAGAGAATTCCTGCGTGCCCGCGGATTCGCCCAAAGTGTTCTTGAGGCCATAGCCCGTGGGTGAATGACACACGCGCGCGCAGGTATCGACGTTGTTGTTGCCGAAAGCCGCGCGCACCAGCTTCTGCACCAGGTATGCCTCCTCGTTGGTGCAGCGGGAGGAAGTAATGCCGCCCACCGAATCCTTGCCGTACTGCGCCTGAATGCGCTTGAATTCGCCGGCCGCGTAGCCGATCGCCTCCTCCCACGACACCTCGCGCCAGGCATCGGTGATCTTCTTGCGGATCATGGGCTTGAGAATGCGGTCCCGGTGGGTCGCATAACCGTAAGCGAAGCGGCCCTTGATGCAGGCATGGCCGGCGTTGGCATGGCCTTCGCGGCTGGGCACCATGCGCACCACCTCGCCGTTACTGACCTCGGCCTTGAACGAGCAGCCAACGCCGCAGTAGGCGCAAGTGGTCGTGAAGGCTTGGTCCGGCGGCTTGGCCGCGATCAGCGTCTTTTCCATCAGAGCGGTGGTGGGACAGGCCTCGACGCAGGCGCCGCAGGAAACGCATTCGGATTCGAGGAAGGATTCACCCTGGCTCGCGACAATCCTGGAGTCAAAGCCGCGGCCTTCGACAGTCAGGGCCAGAGTACTCTGCACCTCATCGCAGGCGCGCACGCAGCGCGAGCAGACGATGCAGGCATTGGGATCAAAGGTGAAATAAGGATTGCTCTCATCTTTGGCCACGCCGGTATGGCGCTCGCCGTCCCAGCCATAACGAGTCTGGGTACTCATGCCCAGACGCTGCGCCATGTCGCGGATCTCGGTGCGTGCCGGCGAATCGGCACTGAGCAGTTCGGCCGGGTGGTCGGAGACGTACAGCTCCATGACGCCGCGACGCAATCCGGTCAGGCGCTCACTCTGTGTGCGGATCTTCATGCCCTCGGCGACTTGCGTGGTGCACGAGGCCGGATAGCCCTTGCGTCCCTCGATCTCCACCAGGCACAACCGGCAGGATCCAAATGCCCGCAGCGTGTCGGTGGCGCACAACTTCGGGATCTGTTCGCCGATGCTGGCCGCGGCGCGCATGATCGATGTGCCGGCCGGCACCGTGACGGGATGCCCGTCGATCTCGATGCTCACCTGCTCGGTGCTGTCGCTGCGGGGCGTACCAAGGTCGTGATGGTCTAGTGAGTACATAATGTTGCCGCTAGGGGTGATGAAATTTGAGGAAATCTTCCCTGAAATGCTTCAGGGCGCTTTGCACGGGGAAGGGCGCCATGCCGCCGAGTCCGCAAAGTGAGCCATTGACCATGGTGTCGCACAACTCCTCAAGCAGCGTCAGGTTCTGCTGTGGATTCATGCCCACCATGATGCGATCGATGACTTCCATGCCGCGGGTTGAGCCGATCCGGCAGGGCGTGCACTTGCCGCACGACTCCACCGCACAGAACTCCATGGCGTAGCGCGCCATGTGCGCCATGTCCACGGTGTCATCGAAGCCGACGATGCCGCCGTGACCCAGCAATGCGCCAATGCCGCTCAAGGATTCGTAATCGACTGCGGTATCGAACTGTGATGCCGGAACATAGGCGCCGAGCGGTCCGCCAATCTGAACCGTACGCAGCGGCCGCCCAGAGGCCGAACCGCCGCCGTAGTCGTACAGCAGTTCGCGCAGGCTCAAGCCGAATGCGCGCTCCACCAGGCCGCCGTGCTTCAGATTGCCGGCCAGCTGAATGGGCAGTGTGCCGCGCGACTTGCCGGTGCCGAAGTCCTGATAGAACTTGGCGCCCTTGTCGAGAATGATCGGTACGCTGGCCAAAGAAATCACGTTGTTGACGATGGTGGGCATGCCGAACAGGCCTTTGATGGCCGGCAGCGGCGGTCGCACGCGCACTTCGCCGCGACGGCCCTCCAGGCTCTCGAGCATGGAGGTCTCTTCTCCACAGATATACGCGCCGGCGCCGAGCCTGACTTCGAGATCGAACTTGTGACCGCTGCCCAGCACATTGTCGCCCAGGTAACCGGCGCCATAGGCTACGGCGATGGCCTCGTTCAAAGTGCGGTGTGCATGCGGGTATTCGACGCGCAGATAGATGAAGCCGCGGGTCGCGCCCACCGCTATGCCGGCAATGGTCATGCCTTCGATCAAGGTAAATGGATCGCCTTCCATGAGCATGCGATCGGCGAAGGTGCCCGAATCACCTTCGTCGGCATTGCAGGTCACGTATTTCTGCGGCGACGGTGCATCCAGTACGGTCTTCCACTTGATGCCGGTCGGGAACGCGGCGCCGCCACGGCCGCGAAGGCCCGAGTCGAGCACGGTCTGCACGATCTGGGCGGCGCTGAGTTGCAGGGCCTGCCGCAGTCCGCGATAGCCGTCATGGGCGATGTAGTCCGCCAGGTTGGCGGGCTGAATGATGCCGACGCGCGCGAACGTGAGCCGCTGCTGGCTTTTGAGATACGGGATCTGTTCGGTTGCGCCGTGATGCAGTGCGTGCGCGCCCCCGAGCAGAAATCCGGCTTCGAACAACCCGGGTACATCCGCGACGCTAACCGGTCCGTAGGCCACGCGCCCGGCGGCAGTTTGTACCTCGATCATGGGCTCGAGCCACAGCAGCCCTCGCGAGCCATTGCGCTTGATCGCAACCTCGAGCGAGCGCGCCTGAGCCTGATGCGCGATCGCGAGCGCCACCTGATCGGCACCCACCGATACGGCCGCTGCATCCTTGGGAACGAATACCGTCGTGCTCATGAATCCTGCTGTTGCTGCGCCAGCAATTCATCAAAGCGCGAGTTGGTCACGCGGCCATACAGCTGCCCGTCGATCATCATCGCCGGCGAGCAGGCGCAATTGCCCAGGCAGTACACCGGCTCGAGCGAGAATTTCCCGTCAGCCGTGGTCTGGTGAAAATCGATTCCGAGAGTGCGGGTGGCATGCGCTGCCAGCTTGTCGGCGTCCATCGATTTGCACGCCTCGGCCCGGCACAGCTGCACCACGTGCCGTCCCGGCGGGGAATGACGAAAGAAGTGATAAAAGGTCACGCAGCCATGCACTTCGGCGCGCGAGAGATTCAAGCCGACGGCGATCAGCGGTTCAGCTTCGGGCGGAACATAGCCGAACTCATCCTGGATCGCATGCAGCACCAGCAGCAGCGGCCCGGGCTGGCCGCGAAGCCGGTCAATGATGCTGTGGATTTCACTGGTCATTGCTGTAACACAAGCGAAGCACTCGCGTTTGCGGCGACCCGTATCGGGCTCCGTAATTGTAGCAAAATCCAAGCCATAACCGGCCCTCGAGGATGGTTTTTGGGGGCCGCAGATATGATGCGGATTTCACATGTTCGGCAGGCTCAACGCGGCAGGTGCGCATCCACCCATTCGATCCAATGCTGCACTGTAACGGGCGCGCTAGTGGCCAAATGAGCGATGCATCCCACATTGGCCGACAGAATTGTGTCTGGCCCGGGCTCCATGAGGGCCTGCAGCTTTTGCTCACGCAGCCGGTTAGCCAGTCCGGGCTGCAGCACCGAATAGGTGCCGGCAGAGCCGCAGCACAGGTGACTGTCCTTGAACGGTAAAATTTGCGCACCCAGTGCGCTCAGCAGCGGCTCGACCACCCCGCGGATATTCTGCGCGTGCTGCAGAGTGCAGGGCGGATGGAATGCGATACGCTCGCGCTTGCCGGCGGTCAGGTTCGCCAGGCTCGGCGCCAACAGAGGCGGTAACAGCTCGGCCAGATCATGGGTCAATTCGCTGACACGGGCCGCCTTCTCGGCATAGCGCGCGTCGTGCCGCAGCAGGTAGCCGTATTGCTGCACCATGGCTCCACAACCGGAGGCGTTCATGACGATCGCCTCGGCTCCAGCTGCAATGTGCGGCCACCAGGCATCTATATTGCGCTTTACATCGCGCAGTGCGCCCGGATGATCGGTCATGTGCTGACGGATGGCGCCACAGCATCCGGCCGCAACCGGCACAATCATTTCGATGCCCAGAGCGTCGAACACGCGCGCCGTCGCGGTGTTGATGTTCGGTGCCATGCTCGGCTGCACGCAGCCCGCGAGCAGCAGCATCTTGCGCTCGTGCCGACGGCTCGGCCACGCCCCTGGAGCCGCTCGCGGCAATACTTTGTTCTTGAGCGCCGCCGGCAGCAGCGGCCGCAGCATGCGCGCGAGTCGCAGGGACGCGGCAAACAACGGACCGGCGCACAGCTCCTTGACCAGCGTGCGCCAGAGCTTGGAACCTGGCGGGCGCGCCACCTTTGCATCAACGATCTGGCGACCGATATCAACCAGACGACCGTATTTCACGCCGGACGGACAGGTGGTCTCGCAGTTCAGGCAGGTCAGGCAGCGATCCAGATGCTGCTGTGTGCTTGACGTAGGCTCGACCCCTTCGAGCACTTGTTTGATCAGATAGATGCGCCCACGTGGTCCGTCGAGCTCATCACCCAGAAGCTGATAGGTCGGACAGGTGGCGGTACAGAATCCGCAGTGCACGCATTTGCGCAGTATGGCCTCGGCCTCGCGGCCTTCGGGCGTGTCCTTGACAAAGTCAGCGAGCGTGATTTGCATCGTGGCTTTCCGGATACATGCGACCGGCATCAAATATTCCATGCGGGTCAAATTGCGCCCGTAGACGCCTATGGATCGCGGCCACTGCGGGAGCCAGCGGCGTGAACACGCCCTGGGTACGATCACCGCCCCGAAACAGCGTGGCATGACCGCCCAAGGCCTGCGCCCGGGCGCGTATTTGCGCGGTGCCGTGCGTGCAGCGCAGCCAGCGCAGCGCGCCGCCCCATTCGATCAGTTGCTGCGTCCCCAGTTCCACTGGCGCGCCCGAGGACGGCACCGACAGACGCCAAAGCGGAGCCTCGCCCGCAAAGAACGTGTCGGTCTGCTCGCGCAGTCCGCGCCAGAACTGTGCCGCCACGCCGGCCTCGATCAGTTTGCCGCCGAGCCTGGCGGCAGCGGCTTCAATTGCCGCTGCGGATCCCGATAGGCGCACGAACAGCGCCTCCGTATGCCAGGCCGAGGCCGAGATCGGCAATGGCTGCGCGCCCCACGCGTTGAGCTGGTGCAGCGCCGCGGCTTCGCTCATGACAAATCGCAGCGTGCGCTCCACCTGGTGTTTGGGCACCACCTTGAGCGACACCTCGATGATCACGCCCAGTACGCCGAGCGAGCCGGTCAGCAGACGCGCGACATCGTAGCCGGCGACGTTTTTCATCACCATGCCGCCAAACGAGAGCAGCTGCGCTTGGCCATCCAGCAACTTGGCGCCCAGCACGAAATCACGCACGCCGCCGTACGAATACCCTGCTGAAGCGCGCCGTGGTCCGGCCAGGGCGCTGGCAATGCAGCCGCCGATGGTGGCATCGCGGCCGTAGTGTGGCGGCTCGAACGCGAGCATTTGGCCTTGTTCGTCCAGCGCTGCCTCGACTTGGGCCAGCGGTGTGCCACAACGCACTGTCAGCGCGAGCTCGGTGGGCTCATAGCTGACGATACCGCACAGCGCCCGTGGATCGAGCACCGTTCCGCGCGGCGGATTGCCGTAGAAGTCCTTGCTGCCGCCGGCACGGATGCGCAGCGGCTCGTGTCTGGCCGCTGCAGCCCGAATCTGTTCGGCTATGGCGGCGAGCGCTTCGTGCATCAGAAGCGTGGCAGATCGGGAAACGGCGCGGCAGCCGCGCGCACTTTCATGCCGGCATATTCGCCGCAGCGATGCAGTGTGGGAACGACCTTGCCGGGATTGAGCAGACCGCTGGGATCGAAGGCCTGCTTGACCGCGCCGAAGGCGTCGAGGGTGGCGCGGTCGAATTGTGAACACATCTGATTCAATTTCTCTACGCCAATGCCGTGCTCGCCGCTGATGGTTCCACCCAGCTGCACGGTTTTTTCCAGAATCTCAGCGCCGAACTGCTCGGCGCGGGCCACCGAATCGGCATCGCTGTCATCAAATAGAATCAGAGGATGCAGATTGCCGTCCCCGGCATGGAACACATTGGGACACTGCAGGTCATATTTTCGTTCCATGCTCTGAATCGACAGCAGCATCTCAGCAAGGTGCCGGCGAGGAATGGTTCCGTCCATGCAGTAATACGCAGGCGCTGCGCGGCCGGCGGCCGGAAAGGCGTTCTTGCGTCCGGCCCAGAAGCGCAGCCGCTCTGATTCGCTGTTCGACACCTGAACGCGCGTGGCATGGGCTGATCGAAGCACAGCGCTCATGTGTTGGATCTCGTCGCTGACTTCCTCGGGCGTGCCGTCGGATTCGCATAACAGCACTGCTGCGGCATCCAGGTCGTAGCCGGCATGTGCAAAGGGTTCGACCAGGCGCGAGGCCGCCTGGTCAAGCATCTCCAGTCCGGCCGGAATGATGCCGGCCGCGATCAGGGCCGCCACCGCGTGACAGGCATCGGTGACTTGCGCAAAGCTCGCCATGATGCAGCGCGCGAGCTGCGGCAAGGGCACCAGTCTGACGGTGACCTCAGTGGTGACGGCCAGCATACCCTCCGAACCTATGACTACGGCGAGCAGATCCAGACCGGGCGAGTCGAGCGCGCGGCCGCCAAACTCAAGCGCCTCACCGGTGACGGTCAGGGCACGCACGCGCAGGACATTGTGCACGGTCAGGCCGTACTTCAGGCAATGCACACCGCCGGAGTTCTCTGCGACGTTGCCGCCGATGGTGCAGGCGATCTGGCTCGACGGGTCCGGCGCGTAGTACAGGCGGTGCGCCGCCGCCGCCTCGGAGATCGCCAGATTGCGTACACCGGGCTGCACTGTGGCAGTACGGGCAATGCCGTCCAGCTCAAGAATGCGATTGAATTTGGCCATCGACAGCAGCACGCCGCCCGCGTGCGGCAGCGCACTGCCGGAAAGGCCGGTGCCGGCCCCGCGCGGCACCACCGGCACTTGCAGCGTGTGGCAGAGCTTGAGGATTTGAGCGACCTGCGATTCGGTTTCCGGCAAAGCCACGGCCATGGGCACCTGCCGATACAGAGTCAGGCCGTCGCATTCGAAGGGACGGGTGTCCTCTTCGCGATACAACACGCAACTCTCGCTCAGAACCGTCCGCAGCGCCGTCACGACCTGACGCTGCCGCTCAAGATCGATCGACTGGTTCATGGCGTAACGGCTCGTGACGCGTCGGGCTGACGCGGCCGTGGTCATTATCGCCAAAGGTCTGACGGAGCTGGCGATTATCTTGGCGCGACGGTGGCACTCTCCAGAGGAGCGGTGCCGTGCACGGGCGGCGCATCCCGGCTGACCATGAGCCATTGCGCGCACAGCAGGAACAGCATGAAGATCGCGTAAATAATTACCGACGTGACCGCTCGCGATCTATTCGCCGATGACATCCGGGATATCAGCGGGTGCGCAATGATCGTAACGCGAGCCTGGTTTGGCAGCAGAGTGATCAGCCGCGCTGCGATCAAGCCGGGATCCGCTCGTGCCGATGGACCCGCGGGCAGTGCTGCAATCAATGCGGTCAATTTGCGCGTTGCAGCTTCGCCTGGCAGCCGAGCCAGTTCCGAAGCCTCCTGCCAGGGATCGACGTTCATGCGCGCCAGCGCTGATACCACCCTGAGCAGCATGCCGTTGCTCTCCTCGTGGATCGGCGCAAACAGGAACGCGTCGAATTCGGAGCCGAGGCGATCAGCCAACGCGGCGCGGATCATTGAACCGATTCGTTTATCGACCGTTGGCGGACGACCAGCGAGCGCGCTCAGGCAACGAGTTCTTGCTGGCCGGCGCGCCACTGGTTGGCTGGGGTGCGACGTGACGCACGAGATTTCGAGCCACCGCGTTCGCCTTCAATGTCAGCGTAGCCCGATGCGAGTTCGATGTATCGCCGATGGGTTCCGACTGCTGTAACTGACCGGCCGTGCGTGCCGCGCGGACGCGAACCTTGGGTACATGCGGGGTATTCATAATTAGCCTCGGGTTGCCGATGGGCCTGACCCGATGAACCGTAGCGCCGATTTTACGCGCCGTCGGTGCGCTGCCGCGCGTAGCGTGAGCGTGCCACGACCGCCAGTGATGACCGTATGAAATTGATTTCGCTAGGTATTTTTTGTCTTTGGCTCGGCGGTGGTCGGCGCGGCCGTCGATAATATCTGCCACAGAGAGTTCAATTCCATGGCCAGCTGTCCGCTGACAAAGCTGTGCAATACCAGACGCTCGACTTCAGTGAGCCCTTCGAATTTGATGCCGTAGAAGAGCACCCCGGGGTGGCGGCCATCGTTGGCTCCGAACAGCGCAATGACGCTGCCCTTCAGCGACAATTCGAATTGCGAGTCAATCAATTCGAGCTTCAAGGCGATGCGCAGCGGCTGGCCGCGCTCCAGTTTGATTCCATCTTCGACCGCGAGGCGTCCGCCACTGACGCTCAGATCGACGATCACTGCGGGCGCCGCCAGCGGCGCTTGGAGCGCAACGTCGACGAATACCGCGGCGCGCGGCTTGCCGCGCACGGTGCGCCGCTCCACATGCTTGGGCGCTTCGATGTATACATGCGGGAACGGTTCGAACACGACCTTGAGCACGGCGCTGCGAAAGCGAAATGCCGAGGTCATCTGAAATGCGCGACACAGCCAGGATTGACCCACCGTCACGCTGACCAGCGAGCCGTTGGCGCGCCGGGGCGCGGTCAAAATGATGCTCCGATTGTGCACGCCGATGACCCAGGTGCTGTACGCCTCCTCGGAGTCGCTGGAGGCAACGCTCAGCGCAAAGCGACGTCCGGCGCTAGCGCCGTAGTCTTTCTGCAGGGCCGCCAGCGGCGTTTGCGCCACGGCGCCGGGCGCTTCATGGCTCGGCTCTTCCGATTCCTCGTCGGCAATGATGTCGCGATAGACCCCTTTGCGCAGCAGCATGGTGCGCGTGTGGTCGCTTTCAACGACGCTTCCTTCCGCCAGCAACAGCTGGCCTTCAGCGCCGAATACCGAGAATGGCAACGGCCTGCCGACGATGATGGGGGCCTTTTCGGGGGGCGGCGCTTTGGCACTCATTGCGTGTGTGAGTCTATGTCGAAATAGCGGCCGCGTGAGCGCCATTACGGCCCGGTGTGCTCAATCTTGAGGCGGCGGCGCGAAAACTGTGACGCCGTACGTGTTCGGCGCTCCGCCGCGCTGCTACATGCGCGCGTGCCGATCCAATCCCATGTGATCCAGGATGCGGCTGGCGATCTCTTCGATGCTGCAGTCCGTGACATCGATAAAAGGCACGCTGAGGCGTTGCAGCAGGCTGTGCGCCGTGCGCACTTCGTACTGCACCTGCTGGGCGGAGGCGTAGCGGCTTCCCGGACGCCGTTCGGTGCGAATCTGCTGCAATCGCTCCGGTTTGATGGTCAGGCCGTAGAGCTTGGACTTGTAGGGCAGCAATATCGGCGGCAGCCCGCCGGATTCCAGATCTTCTTCGGCCAGCGGATAGTTGGCCACGAAGATGCCGTATTGCAGGGCCATGTACAGCGAGGTCGGCGTCTTGCTCGAGCGCGAGACCCCAATCAGGATCACCTCGGCGCTGCGATAGTTGCGGGCACCGGCACCGTCATCGTTGGCCAGCGCGAAATTGACCGCATTGATGCGCGCCGCATAGGTGGGATCGCTGCTGGCGCCATGCAACGCTCTGCCGCTGGCGTGCGCGGATTCCATAGCCAGTTCGGTTTCCAGCGGCTCAAGAAATGCGGCAAAGAAATCCAGGAACAGGCCATTAGCCTGCTTGACCGTGGCGCGCACCTGATCATCGACCAGGGTGCAGAAAATGATGGGTCGCGCGCGCTCTTCCTGTGCGATGGCGTTGATGCGGCCCACGACGCCCCGGGCTTGTTCGACGCTGGAGACAAAGGGCATGGTCACCGAACGGAACTGCAGGCCTTCGAATTGCGACAGCAGACTATGCCCCATGGTTTCGGCCGTGACGCCGGTGCGATCGGAAACAAAGCATATGGTGCGCATCGGTCGCGCGATCAGGATTTGATGCCGGCCAGGAACAACCAGGTCTCCACGACCGTATCGGGGTTCAGCGACAGGCTGTCGATGCCCTGATCCACGAGCCAGCGCGCCAGATCCGGATGATCCGAGGGCCCCTGGCCACAGATGCCCACGTACTTGCCAGCTCGCTTGCAGGCGCTGATGGACATGCTGAGCATTACCTTGACGGCATCATCGCGTTCATCGAATAACTTTGCCACCACCGCGGAGTCCCGGTCCAGGCCCAATGTCAGCTGCGTCATGTCGTTGGAGCCGATCGACATGCCATCGAAGTACTCCAGATAGCGGTCGGCCAACACCGCATTTGTCGGCAATTCACACATCATGATCAGCTTCAGATCATTAACGCCACGCTGCAAACCGTTGGCGGCCAGCAGTTCGGTCACTTGCCGCGCCTCGGTCAAGGTGCGCACGAACGGCACCATGACCTGCACATTCGTGAGCCCCATATCCTCGCGCACGCGGCGCAGCGCCCGACACTCCAATTCAAAGCACGGCCGGAACGCCTCGTCGATGTAGCGCGATGCGCCGCGGAAACCCAGCATGGGATTTTCTTCGTGCGGTTCGTAGGCGCGGCCGCCGATCAGGTTGGCGTACTCGTTGGACTTGAAGTCGGACAGTCGCACGATGACCGGTTGCGGCGCAAATGCCGCCGCGATCTGCGCGATGCCCTCAGAGAGTTTATCGACGAAAAAACTGGTCGGATCGGCATAGCCGGCCATCTGCTGGCGAATCTGAGCCTGCAATTCGACCGTCAGCTGATCGAATTCGAGCAGTGCCCTGGGGTGTACGCCGATCATGCGGTTGATGATGAACTCCAGGCGCGCGAGTCCGACCCCCTGATGCGGCAGGGCGGCGAACGCAAAGGCGCGATCCGGATTGCCGACGTTCATCATGATGCTGACCGGGGCCGGTGGCATGGCATCGAGCCTGATCTGTTTCTCCTCGATGCCCAGCAGGCCCTCGAACACGTAGCCGGTATCTCCGTCGGCGCACGAGACGGTGACGTCCTGACCGTCCTGAATTGCGCTGGTGGCCTCGAGACAGCCGACCACCGCCGGGATGCCGAGCTCGCGGGCTATGATGGCGGCATGGCAGGTGCGTCCGCCGCGATTGGTAACGATTGCGGCCGATCGCTTCATGACCGGCTCCCAATCCGGATCGGTCATATCGGCTACCAGTACATCGCCGGGTTGTACGCGCTCCATTTCTCCGGAGTCGCGAATGATGCGGGCGCGGCCGGCGCCAATGCGCTGACCAATGCTGCGGCCCTCAACCAGCACGCGCGAGCGGGATTTGAGTGTGAAGCGCTGGATGCTGCGCCCGCTGCGGCTCTGCACGGTCTCCGGCCGTGCCTGCAGAATAAACAGCTGGCCGGTGTTGCCGTCCTTGCCCCACTCGATATCCATGGGACAGCCATAGTGTTCTTCGATGGTCAGCGCCTGCCGCGCCAGTAGTTCGATGTCAGCATCGTTAAGCGAAAATCGGTTACGGTCCTGTTCTGCAACCTCGACCGTCACTACCCGCTCGCTCGACCCGGAAGGCGCGTAGATCATCTTGATGGCTTTAGCGCCCAAGTTGCGCCGTAAGATCGCCTTGCGCCCGGCGCGCAGCGCCGGTTTGTAGACATAGAATTCATCCGGATTCACAGCCCCCTGCACGACGGTCTCGCCCAGGCCGTAGGAGCTGGTGATGAACACCGCGTCGCGGAAGCCGGATTCGGTGTCGAGCGTGAACATGACGCCGCTGACGCCCAGATCGCTGCGCACCATGTGTTGGACGCCCGCAGACAGGGCCACAGCTGAGTGATCGAAGCCCTGATGCACGCGATAGGCGATCGCGCGATCGTTGAATAGCGATGCGAACACCTCGTGCATCGCCTGCAGCAACGCCTGTTCGCCGCGTACATTGAGAAAGGTTTCCTGTTGTCCGGCAAACGAGGCCTCGGGCAAATCCTCGGCTGTAGCGGAGGAGCGTACGGCGACCGCGATGCCCTGTCCTTGATCCATGCCTCGCCAGGCCTTGAGTACTTCCTGTTGCAGCCTCTCGGGAAACGGCGTGTCCATGATCCATCGCCGGATCAGTGCGCCGGTGCGTGCCAATTCCGGCAGATCCTCCACGTTGAGTTGCGCCAGGGCCTGCTTGATGCGCGCCGCGAGGCCCTCATGGCTCAGAAAGTCGCGATACGCCTGCGCGGTAGTGGCATAGCCGTCGGGCACCGTAATGCCCAATCCCGACAAGCCGCGCAGCATCTCACCCAGGGAGGAGTTCTTTCCCCCAACCAACTCCACATCCGCCCGGCCCAGCTGATCGAAAGGAATAACGTAGCGGCTCATTTTTTCCCCATGGCAGTGCTGTTGTTCTTGTATGCGGTAATGATCACATCCAATGACAGTGAAGGCGAGCGAAACATCCGGGAGTCCGTGTCTGACACGATGACAGCGCTATCCGCTGGTCTGGCGCCGTCTACTGGCGAAGGTCGGCTGACGGGAACCGATCGCGAGAAATCTTTAAGTCGCTGATCAGAAACAAAAAAAAGTATCTTAAGCGGAGCCGCTGCGGGCAGTTGTCGCGGCGGCTACGAACGCGCCGTTCCAGTCACTGTGCCCGGTTCGATCAGGCTCCAATCGGTCAGCCCGATGAACCCATCGGCCGCTGCCACCACCATGGCGAGGCTATTGATGTACACCACCGTGCCCGGCGGTGTCCGATGCGATTCTGTCCAGCCCACTGCGCGTCGAACAAAAAAATTGGTGTTGTTCAGTCGCGCCAGACACTGCAGGGGACCGAAGGCCCGCAAACGCCGCAGGACTTGATCCACAGTGCACGAGAAATCCAACGTTCGGTCTTTGAGCGTCCACATGGGGTAGTAGCTGCCGCTGCCTTGCGGCGTAGCGCGATTCCAGTATTCCTCAAAATGATCCGCTACGTCGGCGCTCAAGCCCCTGGCAGCCAGCTGAATTCTCAAGTCAAGGCCGTCATAGTCCTCCTGCACGGACAGTGGAAATTCGCTGCTCTTCAGAATGTCGCCGCTGTCGAATTCGTGTTCGAGCTTGTGACACGAAACACCCCAGGTGCCGGCTTGTTCGAGAATAGCGGCCGGCACCGGGTTGGGGCCGCGGCCACGCGGCAGTGGGGAGGGATGAAAGTTGACGGCGTGCTGCAGATGGGGACGCCAATCGCCAATGCGCCAGCGATAGCTCGCCACCACGAGCGTGGCGCAGCCGCGCTGCGCCAGCTCCTGCAGGTTCTGCTGGGTCAGGCGCGAGATCTGGACCTCGACGTTCAGCCGTCGCGCGAATTCGATGGCAGCGGTGTGGTGGTGAATACGGCCGTCGACCACGCTCGTAAACACCTTCAGCGCCGTCCAACCGTGCTCGATCAGACTCTCAAAAATACCCAGATACCGATCGGTGACGGTGATTGCAAAGCGCATGAACTCGTTGGATCAACTCACCACAGGTAGGGATGCCAGTTTATACCGTAGGCCGCCAGCAATCCGCAGCCGGTGAATCGAGAGGTCAATCCGTGGGATAGACCCCTGTCCCGCAGTGTCCGCGTGCGTTACGCTATTAAGACCCCGATGAGACTGACTTCTGACCGCCTTCGTCGTATTCTGGGGCTGCCATAAGTTACGGCGGTGACCATGCAGCCTCGTTCGGCCACCATCGCCATCATCGGCGGCGGCTTTTCCGGTACCGTGCTGGCGGCCAACCTCCTGCGCCGCCCGCCGCTGAACCCCACGCGAATCATTCTTATTGAACGGCGCAGTCACATGGGCTGGGGTGTGGCTTATAGACCAAGGGCTTTTCCATACCTGCTGAATGTTCCGGCTTCCCGGATGTCAGCCACGTCCTACGCGCCTACGCAACTGATCGAATTCGCGCGACGCCGGCTACCCGAGGCTAACGGCGATTCCTATCTGCCGCGACAGCTCTATGGGGAATACCTGCAGGAGTGCCTGCGATCGGCAGAGCAGGCCGCGCCGCGTCATGTACACCTCGAACGTGTCCACGGCGAGGTGACGGCAGTGCAACCGCTCCAGGGTCCGGGACCCATGGTCGTGCACATTGCCGATCAAAAGTATCTCGCCGATCAGGTAGTGCTCGCGTGTGGTGATCCGTCGCCGGTCGTAAAGAGCTACGCCACGCAGGTGTGCACTCATGCGGCCTACGTGCCTGATCCACATCAGGATAAGATCGTGCTGCCATCGGACCGGACCGTATTGGTGATCGGCACCGGCCTGACCATGATCGATATGGCGGTCGCGGCGGCGGCGCAGAATCCAGCGCTGCGCATCATTGCGCTCTCGCGCCATGGACTGCTGCCCGCCTCGCAGCGCAGTCATCAGGGCGATGCAGTATTGGATGCGAAACTGGAGCTATGCGGGCTGCTGGCTGCCCGCTCATTGCGCCAACTGATTGCCGCCGTGCGTGTGCTGGCGCAAGAGGTCCAGGAGCGGGGCGGCGATTGGCGCGAGGCCATCACGCGTACACGCGAGTGTGTCCCGGCGCTTTGGCACAATCTCAGCGAGGTCGATCGCCGCCGATTTCTTCGCCATGTCCGGGTCTATTGGGATACGCACCGTCATCGCATGCCGCCGGAATTCGCTGAGCGCGTGGCCGCGATGCGTCGCAGCGGGCAGTTGCAGCTGCGTGCCGGATGCATACAGCAGCTGCGAGACGAGAACGGACGCATCCGGGTGCGCTGGCGCGCGCGCGGGCGCCTGGACCTCGAGGAGTTCAGCGTCGACCGCGTGGTCGATTGCAGCGGATCGGATCACCGTCTGCTGCGCACCCGGGATCCGTTATGGCAGCAGCTGATCAAGGCGGGACTGGCATCGCCCGATACGGCCGGACTGGGTCTGCGCACGGGTCAGTGCGGCGCGCTGGTCGACGCGGCCGGCCGCAGTGCGGCGCAATTGTTCTACCTGGGGCCGATGTTGCGCGCGGATCACTGGGAAGCCACCGCGGTCGGCGAGCTGCGCTCGCTGGCCGAGGCACTGGCCGCGGCGCTTGCAAACCGCGAGCTTGTGCCCGCTCCCGCACAGACGGACGCCGCCTAACCTCGCCGGACCCCGATGGCCGCCGGGCGCCGGCCAATCGCTCTAACCCTATGGAAATAGGGTGTCAGCTCATCGCGGTGACATTGCGGCCACATAGCGGCCGCGAATCTAACCATGCCGAATTGCTATTCGATTCTGCGGCCTCAGTCGTTTAGCTTGAGGCAGCGGTTTGTGGCGCAAGTGTGGGGTTGGTATGACGGAAATTGCGGAACGTTCCAGCCCGAATCCGGCGGTCAGGCGGTCGGCGTGGGCAGAGGCGATTCGGAAAGAGGACTGGTGGGCCATCTGGATCGGGCTCGGACTGATCGTCGTTGCGGTCGCCCTGTTCGCGAGTGGACAAAGCATCAAATGGATCGCGGTGGCGCCGCAGAAATGGAGCCATTTATCGGACGTCGCCGCGCAGCTGAGCACGCACGGCGTGCAGTACCTGGCGTTGTTCGTGCTCTGGTGTGTATTGTTCGGTATCGCTGCCGGTGCGCTTGGATTCCAATCTCTGCGCTTTCTGCTGTCCTTCTCGCTGCTGTACGTCGCAGCACTGGCGCTGTATTTTCTGGGTCTGTGGGACCAGGCATCGCATTACAATCTGGAGCCGCCATTGGTGGCTTTGGCTTTGGGGCTGCTGATTTCCAACACTGTCGGCGTCCCCAAGTGGGCTGACGCCGGCCTGCGCGTTGAGTTCTATATCAAGACCGGCATCGTGTTGCTCGGTACCAGTCTGCCCCTGACGCTGATTGCCTGGGCCGGGCCGGTGGCGATCGTCCAGGCGGCGATCGTTTCACTGGTGACCTTCGGGGTCATCTATCTGACTGCCATTCGACTCGGGCTCGACCGCCGGCTGGCCGCGGTACTAGGCACCGGTGGGGCGGTGTGCGGTGTCTCAGGATCGATCGCAGTCGCGGGCGCCGTAGGCGCCAGGAAGGAACAGGTTTCGGTCGCGATTTCGCTGGTGGTGCTCTGGGCCATCGTCATGATCTTCGTGCTGCCGCTGGTCGCCCGCGCCCTCGGTTTGTCCACGGGCGTGGCAGGGGCCTGGATAGGCACCTCAGAATTTGCCGATGCCGCGGGCCTCGCCGCCGCGCAAACCTACGGCGGGTACGCTGGGCATGTGCCGGGCATCACCGGCAACGCCGATGCTGCCGTCAGTGCTTTTACACTGATGAAAGTCATCGGCCGCGACATGTGGATTGGAGTCTGGGCGCTGGTGCTCTCGATCGTCGCCACCACGCGCTGGGAGTCGACCGGTGTGCACAATCGAGCGGGCATCGGCGAGATCTGGCGGCGCTTTCCAAAATTCGTGCTGGGATTTCTGCTGGCATCCGCCATGGTCACGTGGGTCGCTCAGGGTTACAGCTACGCGGCATACAAGCAGTCGGTTGTGCCCGGATTGGTGGCGCCGCTGCAGGCGCTGCGCACCTGGGCCTTCACCTTTGCATTTCTGAGCATTGGTCTGACCACCCGCGTGCGGGATTTCGTCTCGGTCGGGGCGCGCCCGTTTTATGCGTTCACCGCTGGCGTCGTGGTCAACGTGGTGCTCGGATTCGTGCTCTCGACGCAGCTGTTTTATGGATTCTGGACCCGCCTGGGCCAATGATTGCTTTCGACACCCCAGGCTGCGCCCGCTGCCGGTTCTTCGATCCGGACGCGCGGGTCATTGAATCCGAGCTACCGGGTCTGCGCATACTGAGTTCGGCCTACGGTTCGGTGCGCTCCGACGACGGCCTTTGCCGCCAGCACCAGCGTTATGTGGCCGCTTCGAGTATCTGCGCCGCCTACCGGGAGCCCGCAGCAGCCCTTCAGCCGGCGTAGGACTTGGCCGCAACCGTTTGCTCGCGCGCCGGTTGCTCGATCAGCGGGGTTTCCGGTTCCCGTGGCTGCTGGGCGGCGGTGGCAAATAACAACAGATCGCTGACGATCTGCGGTGCCAGCTCGCGCCACTCGACGCCAATGCCCTCGGCGCGTACGCGTGCGATATAGCATGCGATCGGCAGCGGTTCGGGATTTCCGCCGACACTCAGGTCGAAGATCACCAGCGCGCGCGCAAGCGGCTGCAGATCGAATTTGCCGCTGATCCAGGCGCCGCTGATACTGAGATCCAGCACCCGTCCGGCGCCTATGGCCAATGGTGGAACCGACACCTGCACTGGGATGTCGACTACGATGCGTTCGCCCCATCGGTGTTCCATGACCGCCCCGGCTCTCGAGTGCCGCGGAGTTTGTGCCGCAGGGGCGTAGGCTGTCACAAGAGAGCTCGCTGGTCCATAGGAAGCAACACAATTAATGTTGCAATATGACAGTGGTTTTGGTGCGTAATGCGAACGCACTTATCAAATTTTAATCTTCAGTAAGGCAGGCCGACGTAATTCTCCGCCAGCGCCGTCATGGCGGCGCGCGAGGAGATCAGAAATTCCAGTTCCGCGCGCTGCATTTTCTGATCGAAGCCGCTGCCCTCAGGAAAGCAATGCAGGATCGAAGTCATCCACCAGGAGAAGCGCTCCGCCTTCCACACCCGCTGCAGCGCTCGAGCCGAATAGGCATCCATGCCTGCCCGGGAGTTCTGCCGGTAGTACTCCATCAACGCCTGCCATAGGTAGTAGACGTCGCTGGCGGCGAGATTGAGGCCCTTGGCGCCCGTAGGTGGCACGATGTGCGCCGCGTCGCCGGCCAGAAACAGATTGCCGTACCGCATCGGCTCGGCCACGAAGCTGCGCAGCGGCGCAATACTCTTCTCGATCGACGCGCCTGGCAGCAGTCCGGCAATGGCTCTGTCATCCAGGCGGCGCCTGAGTTCCTCGTAGAACCGGCCGTCGGGCCAGTCTTCCACGTGATCGTCGAGCCGACACTGCAGGTACAGTCGGCTGCGCGTGGCCGAGCGCATGGAGCACAGCGCAAAGCCGCGCTCATGGTTGGCATAGATCAGTTCGGAGGAGACCGGCGGCCGATCGACCAGTATCCCCAGCCAGCCGAAAGGGTAGACGCGCTCATAGCACTTGATCAGGTGTTCAGGAATGCTTTTCCGGCTGATTCCGTGAAATCCGTCACAGCCGGCGATGAAATCGCATTCGACCTCGTATGCAGCGCCCTGATGCCGGTAGCGTACGGTGGAGTGATTGCTTACGACCTGGTGCAGGCTCACGTCCGCGACCTCGTAACGCGTCTGACCGCCGGCCGCGACCCGCCCGTCCATGAGGTCGCGCGTGATTTCGGTCTGGCCGTAGACGATGACGCTCTTGCCAACCAGAGCGTTGAAATCGATCCGATGGCGCTGGGCGTCGAAGCAAATCTCGATGCCCTGGTGAATCAGGCCGTCGCGGTGCATGCGGGCACCCACTCCGGCCTCGTCGAGCAGATCCGCTGCCCATTTTTCGATGACCCCGGCCCGAATTCGGCTCAGCACATAGTCGGCACTGCGCTGCTCGAGGATAAGGTTCGAAATGCCATGCTTGTTCAGCAATTGTCCCAGCAGCAGGCCTGACGGCCCGGCGCCGATGATGACGACTTGTGTGCGTGTCACGAGACTACAGCCATCTCTACACTCCATCGCTGGTAGGTATATTGTGTCAGCAGACGCTCCCGTGTTTGTACCGAGGGAGAAACGATGCCATCCATTCGCCGCATTCTTGTCGCCATACGAGCGCTCGATGCCAAGTCGCTGCCGGCGGTGCAGAAAGCCGCGCAAATTGCGCGCGCGTGCAGTGCCCACATCGAACTTTATCATGGCCTGGATAGCCCGGTGTATGCCGACTTGAACGGTCTCGCAGACCGCGGCGTGCACGCTCTGGAACGCGATCTTCAGCGGCGCGCGCTGGAGCGGCTGGAGGGCATAGCCGATCCGCTGCGAAAGCTGCGCATCAAAGTCACCGTGTCGGCCCAGTGGGATTTTCCCGCCTATGAAGCCATCGTTCGGCGCGCGCTGCGCGTCAAGGCGGATTTGATCGTCGCCTCCGGGCACGCGGGCCGGCACAGATTCGCCGCGCTGCTGCGATTGACCGACTGGGAACTGGTGCGCCTGAGTCCGATGGCAGTCCTTTTGGTCAAAGCTCCGCAGCCGTACCGTCATCCGGTGGTGCTGGCCGCCGTTGATCCGTCCCACGCGCATGCCAAGCCGTTGCAGCTGGACCGGCAGTTGCTGCGATGGGGGCAGACTTTGAGCCACGGGTTGCGCGGCAGCCTGCACGCCGTGCATGCGTACCCACGTGTGCGCGGGGACAATCTGCCCGAGCAGGGCATTACGCCGGCGCTGCTCAATCAAATCGAGCAGGACGCGCAGCGTAGTGCCGGGTCGAGCTTCGATCGGATCCTGCGGACAACGCGAATTTCGCGTTCACGCCGCTACTTGATCGCACGAGACCCGGTCGACGCTATTGTGCAGGCTGCTCGGCGCAGCGGCAGCGCCATGGTGATCATGGGCGCAGTATCGCGTTCCGGGCTCAAGCGGCTGCTGATCGGTAACACCGCCGAGCGCGTTCTCGATCAGCTCAGCTGCGATATCCTGGTCGTCAAGCCGCCCAAATTTCGCAACCGCGTGCCGCGGGCAACGCGCGGCGCGCGCTTGCAGCCGTCGCTGCCCAGTGAATCGCTAGGCAACTACTACTGAGGGTGGGGTGTGTCCCACCTGGAGGAGATTCATGCAAGCGAAGGCTTCATTCGATCCTCTCTGGTTTTGCGCTCCTTTTGACGAGTCCGAGCGGCGCCGCACCCTGATCGCCGAGGCGGCGTATTTTCGCGCGCAGCGGCGCGATTTCGAACCCGGCCACGAACTCGAGGATTGGTTGGCTGCAGAGCTGGAAGTCGATCAGCTGCTCAGCGACGCTAACCCGGGGCGGCGTGCAGGTTAACTCCCGCGCGCGCGGCGCCGAGCAGCGCCGCATCGCCGCTCAGAATCAGTCGGGTCGGTATTGCCTTCACATAGTCCGATAGCCTGCCCTTGCGCTCGAACCGGCTGCGAAAATCGCTGTGCGCAAGGAAGCCTTCGATCTTCTGGGCGATACCGCCGGCGATGTAGACGCCGCCCCGGGCACCATGGGCAAGAGCGAAGTCGCCCGCGACCGAACCGAATACGCCGCAGAACATCGTCAAGGCTGCGGTGCAGCCGGCGTCGCCGTTGCCAGCGTTCGCCACGACTTGCGCCGCACTCAGGCTTGCACCCGGGCGTCCGGACACATGTTCCAATGCCTGATACAGACCTTCGAGTCCGGGGCCGGACAGAATCCGTTCCACCGATACGTGTCCGAACCGCTGCGACAGCTGGCGCAAGACCGCGATTTCCTGCTCATCATCGGGTGCAAAACCGATATGGCCGCCTTCGGTTGCCATCGGCACGATGCGATCGCGATAACGCGCCAGGCACGAAACGCCGAAGCCGGTACCCGCTCCAAGGATTGAAATCGACTCATCATCGAGCCCCTTGAGTTCCGGCCCGAGAGTGCGCAAGTCGGCGGCGCCGAGTGTATCGACCGCGAACGCCAGAGCCACGAAGTCATTGATCAGCAGCGCTGCCCCGCAGCCAAAGCTTCTGAGTGCCTGTTCCGAGATCAGCCAATCGCGATTGGTCAGCCGCGCCTGTCCGGCGCTGACCGGTCCTGCCACCGCCACGGTGGCCGCCGCGGGCACGCTGGCCAGACCGGAGCGCTGCATATAGCGGCGCAGCGCATCCTCAAATGTCGGAAGCTCGATTTCGAAGTCCTGTCGGTGCTCCAGGCGCCACGGAGCCCTTGCCGACACATCCACGGTGGCAAAGCGGGCATGTGTACCGCCGATGTCGCCGACCAGCATGATATCTGCGCCGCTCACAGTCCTCTCCTCAACACTATTGAGGACTTGAGTCTGAAAGCGCTTCACAGCCAGGTCAATCGACATCGAGCAGCGCGGGATTTGGGCTATCATCGAACGCGAGGTATTCCATCGCGCAAGTGACTCACGCTTCTCTCAGCGCCCTTACCGGCGGGCTGTTTGTCCTGGCGTATTTCGGCAGCGCGGCGGCAGCGGCGCTGCATGCCTTGTTGACTAAGCCCGATCCGCGCAGCGCGGTCAGCTGGATCACGCTGTGTTGGCTGTTCCCGCTGGTCGGCCCGGTACTGTACTGGTTGTTCGGAATCAATCGGGTCAGGACGCACGCCCCGGCACATCACAGGCCCGGTGACGGTCAGGAGTCCCGCGGTGCGCAGACTGCAGGCTGCAACACCCTGGCTGCGCTCAGCCGCGTCGGCAGCACGCTGACCGGATTGCCGCTACTGGCTGGCAACAGCCTTGAGCCGCTTCACAATGGTGAAGTCGCCTTTCCGCACATGCTGCGTGCGATCGCTGGAGCGCAGCACACGGTCTGGCTTGCGACCTATATCTTCCAAACCGATGTGGTGGGTCGCAGATTCGTCGATGCGCTGCAGGCCGCCGTGGCACGCGGAGTCAGCGTGCGCGTGCTGGTGGACGGAGTAGGAGAGTGGTACGACTGGCCGCACGTCGTGCCATTACTGCGTCGCGCCGATGTCGACGCCGCGCGGTTCCTGCCGCCGCGTCTGTTTCCTCCCAATCTGTCATTGAACTGCCGCAACCATCGCAAAGTGCTCGTGGTCGATGGCACCCAGGGGTTCATGGGCGGCATGAATATCGGGGGCCGTGAGGCTGGCGGCGCGAGCGGGCGTGGCATGACGGATATGCACTTCGGTCTGCGTGGGCCGATCGTGGCCCAGCTGGCTGACGTTTTTGCCGCCGATTGGCAGTTCGCCAGCGGCGAGCAAATGCCGCCGCCGCTGCCGCCGCCGGCTGCCGGTGATTCCAACTGTCGTGTGGTGACCGGCGGCCCGGATGAGGACGTCGACAAGCTGCTGCTGATCATATTGAGCGCCATTGCCGTCGCGCAACGCCAGATCCTGATCACCACGCCGTATTTCATCCCGCCGCCCGAGCTGGTCGCAGCGCTGCAAGGCGCAGCGCTGCGGGGCGTCGAGGTCTCGCTGGTGCTGCCGCGACACAGCAACCTGCGTTACATCGACTGGGCGACGCTGCACTGGCTGCCCGCGCTGGTAGCGCGCGGCGTACGCGTACATCTGCAGGAGCCGCCGTTTTCGCATGCCAAACTGTTCATCGTGGATGGCGAATATGCCCACATTGGTTCAGTCAATCTCGACACGCGCAGTCTGCGGCTGAACTTTGAAGTCGCCGTGGAAGTGTTCGACGCGCCGCTGTGCGCTCAGATGGCCGAATCAATCGTGAAAGTCCGGGACCGCGCGCCGGCGCTGACCCCGGCCGATCTCAAGCACGTGAACCCGCTGGCGCGCATCCGAAACAGCCTTTGTTGGCTGATTTCGCCTTATCTGTAGATCCTCATGCGCCTCAGCGGTGCGTCTGCGGATGCATGCGATCGTCTGCCTTGAAGAAGGATCTGGCCAGCGCCACCAGTTCGCCGTCGCTGGGGTGATCGAGAGCCTCGACGCCGGAAATGCGCTGAGCCAGATTCGGCTGTGTTTGCTTGATGTAGTGGGCCAATTCGGTTTTGGCATTGGCCGGGCCGGTAATCAGTATGGCTCCGGTGTGAGTCAGCGCCGCGGCAACGCGCTTCAGGAACTCCTTGTCGACGCCTACGTGGCCGCTGTCTCCGGAATTCGCCTTGTGATGCAGGTGCTGATCGGGGTGATCGCTGCGAATGCTCGTGCGTTCCACATCCGTGGCATCGAAATGAAAAACCTTGGCCTCACGGTGATCGATCCAGACCAACGCATGGTAATGATCCGTCATGTTCAAACCTCCAATGTCCGCCGCCGGTGCAGTGTACGAGCGTCGCCGGGCCGCCGGCGCACTCATTTTAGCGGGCGCTTTTGTTGCCAAAAAAGAACAATAATCACTTGCCACTGAATCACCTTACGATGTACTTTGCTTCGCAAAGTAGCAGCATAGACTCGCAATGACGGATCTGCACAAGGCCTTGTCCGAGATCAGCGAAATCCGCGGTCAAATCGCCCGGGGCGCGGAGTTTCGCGGCTATGGCCCGGCGACGCTGACGGTCACCGGCATACTGGCGCTGCTGGCCGCGGCAGCGCAGGCGCATTGGCTCAAAAATCCTGAGCGCGACATCGCGGCCTACCTTGCGATCTGGATCGCGACCGCGGCCGTCTCTGTGATCATCATCGGGGTCGAGACCATAACGCGCGCGCGGCGCGTCTATTCCGGTTTCGCCAGGCAGATGGTCAACAGTGCCGCGGAGCAGTTTCTGCCCGCTATCGTCGCCGGCTTGCTGCTGACGGTAGTGGTGCTGCGTTACTCGCCGCAGTATCAGTCTGCGATTCCGGCTCTGTGGCAGATCGTGTTCAGCCTGGGCGTGTTCGCTTCGTGCCGATTTTTGCCGCGGGCGATGTTTGCCGTGGGCGTGTGGTATCTGGCCGCCGGTCTGGTCTGCCTGGCACTGGACGAACCCCAGGCCTTATCACCCTGGTCGATGGGCGTGCCGTTTGGCATCGGCCAGCTACTGGTGGCCGCGGTCCTGCAGCTCAATTATCGACAAACCGATGAACCAGCGTAACGCCGCGCCGCACCCGGGCCGTCGCTTCGCCTACGACGGCCTCGATCGGGTGATTCACGAGCGCGCGCGTCTGGGTGTGCTGACCTCGCTGATCGCCTATCCCAAAGGCTTACGGTTCGCCGATCTCAAGCAGCTGTGCGCCTTGACCGACGGCAATTTGAACCGGCATTTGCAGGTGCTGCAGACAGCCAAGCTGGTCGAAATCTCCAAGGGCCTCGAGCACAATCGACCGCAAACCGTATGCCGCATAACGGTCAAGGGCCGCAAGCGATACCTCGACTACCTCGCGGTATTGGAACAGGTGATCGTCGATGCGGCGGCGGCGCTCAAGACACAGACACAACCCTCGAGCGCGCAGGATCTGGCGCGCGCATGAGTTTTCCCAGCGCCTCTACTTTGCAGTGCAAAGTTAACCGGCGCGCGCCACCCTGCTATGCGGCGTTACTGTTGCTGGGGCTGTGCGCTCTGGACGCGAATCGCGCCTGTGCCGGCGGCGGACCGCTGGGCATCGATCATGAGTGGTCGCTCGATCAGAGCGGCATCTGGGCGCAGAAGTATCAGAACACGCTGGAATATGGCGCGATAGCGTTGGAACTGGGCGGCGGCGTATGGTTCGGCAAAGACAATCCGCTTGGGAACACCTTCTGGCAGAGCGTCGACTCCACAGCGATTTCCTCGTTGGCCGCCGAGATACTCAAGCTGGCCTTCAGCCGTGCTCGTCCCAACCAGGGCGTAGGTGCCAATAAATGGTTTCAAGGCAGTTGCTGCGACAGTTTTCCGAGCGGTGAAGTGACCGTTCAAGCGAGCTTTGTAACGCCATTCATCGTCAGCTATGCGCACAGTGATCCGTGGCTTTGGTCGCTGGAGGCATTGCCCCTCTACACTGGCATCGCCCGCTTGAAGAATCAGGCGCACTGGCAGACCGATGTGCTCGCCGGGTGGGCGCTGGGTTCAGCGATCGGATATTGGAGCACGAAACGCGAAACGCCGATCTCGGTACAGATCCTGCCGCACGGCCTGACCGTCGGAGTCAGCAGGAGTTTTTGAACCCCGCAAGCGCGTGGGTTTGCCAAGAAATGTGAACCGCCCTGCTATGCCTGTGTGAACAGGGATAATCCGCTGGCGTCGGACATTGGGTTGGTGAACCCGTGTCAGAACGATAGACCTTTCATACAAGGTGAGCGGAACTGAAACGGGGCGGCGCATGAACTGGCTGACGGCGTTGCCGCGCCGGGCGCCGCCGTGCACAGTGACGCGCGCGGTCTGGATCAGTGTCCTACTCACGGTTGCGTCGAGGTCGGCGCACGCCGAGAACCTGCTGGCACTGGCCGGTATCACCAATTCCGAAAATGGCGCGCCCAGTTCCTACGGCTGGCAGCTCGAGTTGCAGGAGCCGCTGTCGACCCATCTGAGCGGTTCGCTGTCTTGGCTCAACGAGGGGCATGTGCCCCAGCACCATCGCGATGGGGCTGCGGCACAGCTGTGGCTCAATGCCCCCAAGTGGCGCGACCGGGTGGTATTCAGCGTGGGCGTCGGTCCCTATGTCTACTTCGACACGGAGAAGGACTCTTCGATTCGTGGCTACAGTGACGTTCACAGCGCCGCGGCGATTGTCAGCGCATCGGTGGCCATCGATCTGTCCCGGTCGTGGTATCTGAGCCTCAACGTCAACGACATCTATGCTCCCGGGGATCTCAACACTGCGGCATTTCTGCTCGGGGCGGGCTACCATTTCAATCCAGCGAGCGAGCAGTACAGCGGCGCCGGTCCACGCCAGCAGATCCAGGTGTTTGCCGGCCAGACGATTTTCAACGATCTGAATTCCCGTCAGGGCCGCACCGTGGGGCTCGAGTACCGGCGGTCGCTGAGTCCATGGGTGGCCTGGTCGGCCTCGTGGTTCAACAATCCAGTCAACATCCGGGCGCGACCCAATCAGGTAGCCAGTCAGCTCTGGCTGGTTGACTGCGTTGCCGGCGGCAAACTCTCACTGAGCGCAGGGCTCGGTGTCTATTCACCGCTAGGCTCGGTGCCCAGCGGCGCCGCCAACGCCAGCGCCAGTGTGTCGGGCCTGTCGGGGCTGCGCGTGGAGTGGAATTGGTCACGACACAGCAGCTTGATATTGAGCTGGTATCGCAGTTTCACCAATGACGATGATGACCGCGACATCATCACCCTGGGGTACGGCTTTCGCTTTGGCTCGTGATCTGCTCTATGATCGTGCAGCGAATCACGCGATGGAGTCGCAAATGCTCGAAGATACCGGTCATCTGATTGACGATCTGCAGCAGCTCGTGAGCGAGTTTGAAAAGCTCGTCAAGGCGGCGCGCGGTGCAATCGGCGATCAGGGCGAGGAGGTTGCCGAGCAGGTGCGCGAGAGCCTGGGTGAGGCGCGCGATCGACTCAGAGCTGGTGCGCGCGCTTTGGATGATTACCTGCGCGACAACACCTGGGCGGCGCTCGCCGTAGCCGCCGGCGCGGCCTTCATGGTCGGTGTGCTGTTGGCGCGCCGCAAGTGATGTGCAGGCCCAGGGAGCTCATCCATGGCAATCGATGACCGTGATGAACCGCATGATCGCATGGCACCGTTCCTGACCGTGCTCGGTCGAGTGGGCGCGGCGGTGGGAGCGATCGTCGCCAGCCGTACGGCGCAACTCATTGCGCTCAAACGCAACGAAGTGCGCAGGGCGGCGGCCGTGATTGCACTGGCCCTTACCGCTGCGATTTTTGCATGCGCCGCCGCCGGATTCGCCGCGTTCTCGATACTTGTGGCGCTCGGTGAGGAACATCGGGCGGCCGGTTCGGCGTTGATCGCCGGCTGCTTTGCGCTGCTGTCCGGAGTGGCTATTCTGCTCGCGCGCGGCCGCCCACCCGACCCGTAAACTCGCGCTGGCCGCGGCCCAATTGCGTATCTAATTGCACGCTGACATTCAGGCGGAGAGCGGTATGGATCTCAAAGACGGCGCTTTGCTCAAGAACCAGTGCTATATCGATGGCCAATGGGTCAATGCCGACAGCGGCGCGGTACGGCAAGTGCGCAATCCCGCGACCGGCGCGCTGGTCAGTACGGTGCCCGACGCCACGGCAGTCGAGACGCGGCGGGCCATCGAAGCCGCCAGCCGCGCGTTCGTCAGCTGGCGCGCAAAGAGCGCGGATGAGCGCGCGCGCGTGCTGCGGCGCTGGTACGAACTCATGATGACGCATCAGGAGGATCTCGCGCGCCTCATGACCAGCGAGCAGGGCAAGCCACTGGCCGAATCGCGCGGCGAAATCGTTTACGCGGCCTCATTCATCGAGTGGTTTGCCGAGGAGGCACGTCGTATCTATGGCGATACGATTCCCTCTCCGTGGCCGGATGCCCACATCATCGTCACGCGCGAGCCGGTGGGGGTGTGCGCCGCCATTACGCCGTGGAATTTTCCGGCGGCGATGATCACGCGCAAGGTGGCGCCGGCCTTGGCTGCCGGCTGCACCATCATCGTCAAACCGGCGATGCAAACGCCGCTGTCGGCGCTGGCGATGGCGGAGCTGGCCGCACGCGCCGGAGTTCCGGCCGGCGTGTTGAGCGTCGTAACCGGCGATTCACGCGCGATTGGCGGCGAGCTGACCTCCAACGTCCGGGTTCGCAAATTGACCTTCACGGGGTCGACGCAGGTTGGGCGCATGCTGGCCGCACAGTGCGCACCGACTTTGAAGCGCATGTCGCTTGAACTCGGTGGCAACGCACCTTTCATCGTCTTCGACGATGCCGACCTGGATGCGGCAGTCAAGGGCGCGATGACTTCCAAGTATCGCAATACCGGCCAGACCTGTGTCTGTGCCAACCGGCTGCTGGTGCAGGATGCGGTTTACGATGCCTTTGCCGATAAGCTGGCCGCCGCGGTGTCACGCCTCAAAGTGGGCAATGGCATGGATGACGGCGTCGAGCAAGGGCCGCTGATCGATAGCGCCGCCCTCGACAAGGTCGAGGAACTGGTCGGTGAGGCGCTCGAGCACGGTGCGCGCGCGCTGATCGGCGGCCGACGGCATAACCTCGGCGGCACCTACTACGAGCCGACGGTGTTGACTGGCGTGCAGGCCAGCATGCGCCTGGCGCAGGAGGAAATATTCGGTCCGGTGGCGCCGCTATTTCGCTTCAAGGATGAGGCCGAGGCCATTCGCATCGCCAACGACACCGAATTCGGTCTGGCGGCCTACTTCTATTCGCGCGATATCGGCCGCGTCTGGCGCGTCGCCGGCGCGCTCGAATGCGGCATGGTGGGTATCAATTCCGGTCTGATCAGCACTGCGGTGGCGCCGTTCGGCGGCGTCAAACAGTCCGGCCTGGGCCGTGAAGGATCGCGCTACGGCATCAATGAATACATCGATCTGAAATATCTGTGCATGGGCGGGACGCTGTCATGAACACCCGCCGCAAGCAGCGCGGCGCCATGGGATACATCCTGCTGTGGCTGATCGGGGTACCGCTGCCGGTGTTGCTGCTGATCTATCTGCTGCGCGGTTGCGCCTGATGCATCAGGCTGCGCTCGGAAACCCCAGTTCCAGAGCCACCGCCGGATGCACGATCGCGCCGCGAACGACGTTGAGGCCGGCCGCGAGACCGCGGTCCTCCGCCGTAGCACGTTCCCAGCCTTTATTGGCCAAGGCCCGGGTGTAGGGCAGCGTCGCATTGTTGAGCGCGAAGGTTGAAGTGCGCGGTACGGCTCCCGGCATATTGGTCACGCAATAGTGGATGACGCCGTCGACCGTATAGGTCGGCGAGGCGTGGGTGGTGGGCCGGCTGGTCTGGAAACAACCGCCCTGGTCGATCGCGATGTCGACCACCACCGAACCCGGGCGCATGCGTTTGATCATGGCCGCGCTGACCAGCTTGGGCGCCGCCGCGCCGGGCAGCAGCACCGCGCCGATCACCAGATCGGCTTCGGCCACCTCGCGCTCAATGGCATCGGAGGTTGAGAACAGTGTGCGTACCGTGCCGTGGAATTGCGCCTCCAGTTCGCGCAGGCGCGGAATCGAACGATCGATCGCAGTGACGTCGGCGCGCATGCCGTGCGCCATTTCCACGGCATTGGTGCCGGCGACGCCGGCGCCGATCACGACGACTTTAGCGGCGGCGACTCCGGCCACGCCGCCGAGCAGTACGCCGCGTCCGCCGGTGGCCTGCTGCAGATACTGCGCACCCACCTGAACGGCCATGCGGCCCGCGACCTCGCTCATGGGTGTCAGCAAAGGCAGTGATCCGTCGGAGGCGGTTACGGTCTCGTAGGCGATGGCGACGCACTGGGATTTGAGCAGCGCTTCGGCCTGGGTGCGATCGGCGGCCAGATGCAGGTAGGTGAACAACACCTGATCGCGCCGCAGCCGTGCGCATTCGTTAGGCTGCGGTTCTTTGACCTTCACAATGAGTTGCGAGTCCCTGAAGATCGCATCTGCATCCGGGGCAATGTGCGCGCCCGCCGCGCGATAGTCTTCGTCGCTGCAGCCAATACCGGCGCCAGCGCCGGATTGCACTGCCACCTCGTGGCCCGCCGCCACCAGCTCGCGCACCGCCGCCGGTACCAGCCCGACGCGATACTCGTGGACCTTGATCTCTGTGGGGACTCCGATGCGCATGGTGCGATGCTCCCAACCCGTGAGTGCGGTGTACCGCAACGTATCGGCTTATTCTGGCACCGCCGGATGGCAGCCGTTTGCAAAAACGTTAAACATGTGCCCTATAATTAGCGGAATCTTGCGTTATCTCGCAAAAATTGGAGCTATATGCAAATAGATCGCCGCGATCGACGCATACTTCGCGAACTGCAGCAGGATGCCAGGCTGTCGAATGCGGCGCTCGCGGCCCGCGTCGGGCTCTCGGAATCGGCCTGTTTACGCAGGGTGCGCTTGCTCGAGCAGGGTGGCGTGATCGAGCGCTACACCGCCATGCTCAGTCCCTCCAAGCTCGGCGTCACGGTCAGCTTCATCATTCGCATCACGCTTAAGGGACAGACCGATCGGGATCTGGGCGCGTTCGAGCAGGCCGTGGCGAGCGTGCCCGAGGTCACTGAATGCGATTTGACCACCGGTGAATCCGACTACGTGCTGCGGGTGGTGGCCCGCAGCGCCGAGGATTTCGAGCGCCTGCATAGCAAGGTGCTGACCAAACTGCCGAACGTGGCGCGCGTGGAATCCAGCTTTGTATTGCGCTCGGTGGTCAAGAACGCCGGGCTGCCGCTTGAGCCATGAGCTTCCAGCCAGCTGCCCGCGGATATAGTAACAATTGAAACTAATGTACAATGGGCGCCGAACCTCGCCGCGGCGCTCAGGAGCCTCCCATGCCCCAGGATCTGTTTGACAATCCGCTCGGCACCGATGGCTTCGAGTTCGTGGAATTCACCAGCCCGGATCCGCAGGCTTTGGCGAAAGTGTTCGAGGCCATGGGGTTCACGGCGGTGGCGCGGCACCGCTCGAAGAACGTGCTGCGCTATAAGCAGGGCGATGTCGATTTCATTCTCAACATGGAGCCGCGCGGTCAGGCCGCGCAGTTTCGCGGTGAGCACGGCCCCTCGATCAACGCCATGGCGTTTCGCGTGCGCGATGCGGCCGAGGCGCTCAAACGTGCGGTCGAACGCGGCGCCCGGGAGGTACGCGGCGCGGTCGGGCCGATGGAGCTCAACATTCCGGCGATCGAAGGTATCGGCGGCTCCTATCTCTATCTGGTGGACCGCTACGGCGCCCATGAGATCTACGACGTCGACTTCGTGCCGATAGCGGGCGCGGCAGAGCGCGAGCACGCGGGCAGCGCCGGACTCACCTACATCGATCATCTGACGCACAACGTACGCCGCGGCAACATGCAGACCTGGGCCGACTTCTACCAGCGCGTGTTCAATTTCCGCCAGATCCGCTACTTCGATATCGAAGGCAAGGCCACGGGCCTGTTTTCAAAGGCAATGACCAGTCCCGATGGCAAGATTCGCATTCCACTCAATGAGAGTCAGGACGATAAATCCCAGATTGAGGAGTTTCTGCACGACTACAAGGGCGAGGGCATTCAGCACGTCGCACTGGGGACCGATGACATCTTCGCGACCGTGGATCGCATGCGCGAGCGGGGCGTGAGCTTCCAGGATACCCCCGAGACCTATTACGAAGGGCTCGAGGCGCGTGTACCCGGCCATGGCGAGGAACTGGCGCGCCTGCGCGAGCGGCGAATTCTGATCGATGGCGCTCCCACCCAGGGACAGGGTCTGCTGCTGCAGATCTTTACTCAGAACGTCGTCGGGCCGTGCTTTTTCGAAATCATCCAGCGCAAGGGCAACGAAGGATTCGGCGAGGGTAATTTCAAGGCGCTGTTCGAATCGCTGGAGCTCGATCAGGTGCGTCGCGGTGTGCTGTCAATCGATGACAGCTCCTCCAACCCATGACCATTGCCACCGGCGGCGATGCGCCGCTGCAATACCTGAGCGGGTTCGGAAATCACGTTGCCACCGAGGCGCTCGCGGGGGCGCTGCCTGAGCACAACTCGCCGCAACGCTGTCCTTACGGGCTGTATGCGGAACAGCTTTCCGGCACGGCTTTCACCGCGCCACGCCACAGCAACCGCCGTTCCTGGCTGTACCGGATCCGGCCGGCCGCAGATCATCGGCCATTCGAATCCAAACCCATGGGTCGGCTGAGCGGCGACTTCGATGCGGCCCATACCTCACCCGATAAATTGCGCTGGAGCGCGCCGCCGATTCCCGAGGATCCGACGGACTTCCTCGACGGACTGCTGACCATGGGCGGCAATGGTGCTCCACAGGCGCACAGCGGCTGCGCGATCCATCTGTATGCGGCGAATCGGTCGATGCAGGATCGGGCGCTGTACGATGCCGACGGCGAGCTGCTGATCGTGCCGCAGCTCGGTGCGTTGTTGCTGATCACAGAGCTGGGACAGCTGCGGGTCGAGCCGCTTGAAATCGCCGTGATTCCTCGCGGACTGCGTTTTCGCGTCGAGCTGCCCGAAGGGCGCGCGCGCGGTTACGTGTGCGAGAATTTTGGCGCGCCATTGCGCCTGCCCGACCTCGGACCGATCGGCTCCAACGGTTTGGCCTGCGAGCGGGATTTCCTGACACCGGTGGCCTGGTACGAGGACAGGGATGAGCGCTGCGAACTGATAGCTAAATTCATGGGGCGGCTGTGGTCGACAACCCTGGATCATTCGCCGTTCGACGTGGTGGCCTGGCGCGGCAACTGTGCACCCTATAAATACGATCTGCGCCGCTTCAACGCCATGGGTTCGGTCAGCTACGATCACCCCGATCCTTCGATCTTTCTGGTGCTGCAATCGATCAGCGACACGCCCGGCGTCGATAACATCGATTTTGTGATTTTTCCGCCGCGCTGGCTGGTGATGCAGCACACTTTTCGGCCGCCGTGGTTTCACCGCAACGTCGCCAGCGAATTCATGGGGCTCATCGAGGGCGTCTACGATGCCAAGAGCGATGGCTTCGTGCCGGGAGGCGCCTCCCTGCATAACTGCATGAGCGCCCATGGACCGGACGCTGCCACCTTCGAGTCCGCCAGTCGCGCCGACACCAGCCGGCCCGAGCAACTCGTGAACACCATGGCCTTCATGTTTGAAACGCGTTGTGTGATTCACCCGACCCGATACGCCTTGGACTCGCCACAGCTGCAGCGCAATTACTTTGAATGCTGGCAGGGTCTCAAGAAGCACTTCGATCCGCTGAAACGCTGAGCGGCTGATGGCATGACCAATGAGACCCATGACCCGCTGCTGCGCAGTTGGGTTGAGTCGGCAAACTCTCCGGGCCACGACTTCCCGATCCAGAATCTGCCGTTCGGTGTGTTTCGGCGCGCGGGCAGCGCGCTGGCATATCGCGGCGGAGTGGCAATCGGCGACTGCATTGTCGATCTGGCGGCAGCCTGCGAGCGTGGCGTGTTTGATGGTTTGGCGGCTCAGGCGGCACTGCTGGCGGCACGGCCGTCGCTGAACGATCTGATGGCGCAGGGGCAGAAGCCTTGTTCGGCGTTGCGTCTGGCGCTGTCGCGCGCGCTGCGCGACGGCTCCCCGCAGCGCGCCGCGCTCGAGCCGGTGCTGCTGCCCCAGAGACAGGCCGAGTACACGCTGCCGGCGCGAATCGGCGACTACACGGATTTCTATACCTCGATTTATCACGCCACCGCCGTAGGCAAGCTGTTCCGGCCGGACCAGCCGCTGCTGCCCAACTATCGCTGGCTGCCCGTGGGCTATCACGGTCGAAGCTCATCGATTGCGGTCTCTGGTCAGCAGTTTGCGCGGCCGCTCGGGCAGCGGCTGGCTCCCAATGCGCAGCAGCCGACCATGGATCGCAGCCTGCGCCTGGACTATGAACTCGAGCTCGGTGTGTTCGTCGGCGCCGGCAATGCCTTGGGCACGCGCATCGGCATCGAGGAGGCGGAGTCGCATGTCTTTGGACTGTGCCTGCTCAACGACTGGTCGGCGCGCGATCTGCAGGCGTGGGAGTATCAGCCGCTGGGGCCATTTCTAGGGAAGAATTTCGCCACCACGATTTCGCCGTGGGTGGTCACGCTCGAGGCGCTCGCGCCCTATCGCTCGCCGTGGCTGCGTGCGGCCGGCGAACCGCAACCGCTGCCCTATCTGGACAGCGCGCATCTGCGCGCTGCGGGTGCGATCGACATACAGCTGGAGGCCTGGATCGAGACGGCCTCCATGCGGGCGGCGGGGCAGGCGGCGACCCGGCTTTCGCACACGAGCTTTCGCCATGCCTATTGGAACATTGCCCAGATGCTGGCACACCACACCGTCAACGGCTGCAATCTGCAGGCCGGCGATCTGCTGGGTACCGGTACACAGTCGGGACCGGATTCGCAGGAGGCAGGATCGCTGCTGGAACTCTCGCGCGGAGGCAAGCAGCCGCTGCAATTGCCGAACGGGGAGCTGCGCAGTTTTCTCGAGGATGGAGATGCCATCACTCTGCGCGGTTATTGCGAGCAACCTGGGGCTGCGCGCGTGGGTCTGGGCGAAGTGTGCGGCCGCGTGCTGCCTGCGCTGACATGAGTTCAACGGTGACAAATTTGCGCCTCTACACGTATTTCCGCAGTTCCGCGGCCTACCGCGTGCGCATCGCGCTCAATCTCAAAGGCCTGGACTACACGGCCGTACCGGTGCATCTGCTGCGCGGCGGCGGCGAGCAGCATGGCGCCGCGTTCGCCGAACTCAGTCCAGCGCGTCTGGTGCCGGTGCTCGAGGATGGCGCCGTGACCCTCACGCAGTCGCTGGCCATCATCGAGTATCTCGAGGAAACCTACCCCACGCCGCCGCTGCTGCCGGCGGACGCGGCCTCGCGCGCACGCGTGCGCGCGCTGGCCCTGAGCATCGCCTGCGACATCCACCCGCTCAACAATCTGCGCGTGCTGCGCTATCTGAAATCCGAATTCGAGCTCGATGATCGCCAGCGCGAGGACTGGTCGCGGCATTGGATGCGGCAGGGCTTCGGGGCCCTTGAGCGCATGCTCGCCGACAGTGTCCAGACCGGCAGCTTCTGCCACGGCGAGTCCCCGTCGCTGGCTGACTGCTGTCTGGTGCCTCAGATTGCCAATGCTCGGCGGCTGCAATGGTCGCTGGACGACTATCCGACCATGATGCGCGTGCATGACAATTGCGTGCGTCTGTCCGCGTTCGCGCGCGCCGCGCCCTCGGCACAGCTCGATGCCGAGTAGCCCGCAGCGCAAACTGCGGCTGCAGGACTATCTGCCGTATCGCTTATCGGTGGCGGCCAACGCCGTGTCACGCTTGATTGCGCGCGCCTATGAAGACCGCTTTGGTCTGAAGATTGCGCAGTGGCGATTGATCGCAGTGCTGGCCGACGAAGGTCCGCTGACGCAGCAATCACTGTGCGGGCGCACGATCATGGACAAAGTCACGGTCATGCGTGCGGCGCACGGGCTCGTGCGCCGAGGATTGCTACGTCGGCTGCCTAATCCTGCCGATGGCCGCTCGCACCGGCTCGCGCTGACCCGATCCGGCGAGCGCATCTATCGCGATATCGTGCCGCTGGCGCTGGAACATGAGGCGCGGCTGGTGCGTGGACTCGACCCACGGGACGTGGCGCGGCTGGAACGGCTGTTGCGGCAACTCGAGCAGACCGCTCAGGGCTGACCAAGCGGACTCCTCATTATTATGTGACCAGCTCCACCAATTTTTTGTGTTCGACCCCTCACGCCTGGCCGACATGGTCTCGGCAGCAGCGGCTAGATGGATATTCAGTACGGGGTTCCCTTTATTAAATTCCTTTAATACTTCGCACACCCCTGCTTAATCGCGCGGACCGTATTGTGTAGAAATGTCAACGCGAGACAGGGCCTACCCGGTGTGGTGGCGGCGGATCAGTGTGCCTGTGATGCTGAGCCTCACAGGCTGCAATCTTGGGCCTGCCTATCATAAGCCGGACGTGCCGCTGCCTGCGGCGTGGACTACGGCATCCGCGACTTCCGAAGCCGCCCCGCCCGCGAGCGACTGGTGGCGGGGTTTCGGCTCATCGCAGCTCAACGACTATATCGCCCAGGCTCAAAGCGCCAACGATGATATCGGTGCAGCCATGGCGCGCGTGCGCGAAGCGGATGCCCAGGCGCGTATCGCCGGTGCCGCGCTGCTGCCGAACCTGTCTGCGAGCGGCACCGCCACGCGTGAGCGCGCGCCGTCTTCCACGGGTGGGCCGCTGAAGACCTTCGATGTCTTCAATCCCGCGCTGCTGGCCAGTTACCAGGTGGATTTCTGGGGCCACAACCGTGACTTGCACAACGCGGCGCTGGCCACTGCCAAGGCCAGCCGCTTTGATCGCGAGACCGTGGCGCTCACCGTCGTGACCAGCGTGGCCATGAGCTATTTCGAAGTGCTCGAGTTCCACGATCGTCTGCTGGTGGCGCAGCAGAATTATCAGAATGCCATGACCATTCTCAAGGGCCTCGAGGTCGAAGCCGAGGTCGGCACGGCGACTGCTCTGGACGTGGCGCAGCAGGCCACGACAGTGGCCAACGTGAATGCCACCATACCACCGCTTCAGCAGCAGCTGCGCCAGAGCACCGATGCCCTGGCCATTCTGACCGGCAACGCCCCTGAACAGCTCGAGCCCGGTGACGGTACCCTCGATGCGCTGACGCTGCCGGCGGTGGGCGCCGGTCTGCCGTCGCAATTGCTGGCGCGACGGCCGGATGTGGCGGAAGCCGAAGCACAGCTGGTGTCCGCGAACGCCAACATCGCGGCGGCTCGGGCCGCATTTTTTCCGAGCATCAATCTGACTGCCGGCGGTGGCTTCGAAAGTACCGCGCTCGGCATGCTGCTGTCTCCCGAGACCCGCATATGGGACGTATCGGCAGGCGTGACCCAGACCATCTTCGACCATGGGGCACTGAGTGGGCAGTACCAATACAGCCGCGCGCGCTACGACGAATTACTCTCCGATTACCACAAGACGGTGCTGACCGCGCTCGGCAATGTCGAGGACGCGCTGGTTGCCGTGCAACAGACTGCCGAGCAGCAGCTGCGGCAACAGGATGCGACCGACAAGGCGCGTCGGGCGTTTGGATTCGCGCAGCTGCAATTTCAAGCCGGCACCACCGATATACTGACCATGCTCAATACTGAAACCGCCTTGTTCACGGCGCAGGATGCTCTGGTTCAGGGGAAATTTGCCCATACCCAGGCGCTGCTTACGTTGTATCAGGCGCTCGGTGGCGGCTGGCATCAGGAGCAGGCACGGTGAATGCGCTGCTGCGGCAGTGGCGCGGCCCGGGCCGCCGCCTGTTGCTCGGCTCGGTCGGGCTGGTGGCGCTGGCTCTGGCCATAGGCTGGTACACGCATACCTCCGCCACGGCGGCCGGGCCGCCGCCTGTACCCAAAGGCGTGGCGGTTGAAACCGCCACGGTGACTCGTACCACCGTGCCGGTGTATCTGGAAGGGCTGGGTAATGTGCAGGCTTTCTACACCGCCAACATTACTGCGCGCGTCGATGGTGAATTGGAGCGCGTAGCTTTCGTCGAAGGCCAGATGGTCAAAAAGGGCCAGCTGCTGGCGCAGATCGATCCGCGTCCCAATCAGGCAGCGCTGGATCAGGCCATTGCCACCGAAGGCAGGGATAACGCACAGCTGGACAGCGCTCAGCGCGCGCTGGCGCGCTCGGTACAGCTGGCACCGCAGAATCTGGCGAGCCAGGCCACGCTGGATATGCAGCGTGGCACCGTCGAGCAGCTGCAGGCACAAATCAAAGTGGACCGCGCGCTGATCGATAATGCGCGCACTCAGCTCGACTACACCAGTATCGTGTCGCCGATCGCGGGCCGAACCGGAATCCGCAAGGTCGATCCCGGCAATAACGTGCATGCCAGCGATGCCGGCGGCATCGTCGTAGTCACGCAGGTGCAGCCGATTTCCATCATCTTCACGCTGCCCGAGGATGAGTTGCTGGCCGTGACCCAGTCGCTCAATGCGGGAGAAGTCAGCGTGACCGCGCTGTCACGCGACGACAAGACGCAGCTCGATACCGGCAGTCTGAGTTTGATCGACAACCAGATTGATCCCAGCACTGCCACCATGCGGCTCAAGGCCACCTTTCCGAACACGCAGAACACGCTCTGGCCCGGCCAGTTCGTGAATGTGCGCGTGCTGGTCCGCCAGCAACAGGACGTATTGACAGTCCCCTCGGCTGCGATCCAGCACGGCCCGGACGGTCTGTTTACCTTTGTCGTGAAGTCGGATTCGACGGTCGAAATGCGGGCGCTCAAAACCGGTCAGGACAACGAGGGGCTGGTGGTGGTAGCCGAGGGCCTGTCCCCGGGTGAGCGCGTGGTGACCAGCAATCAATACCGCCTGCAGCCCGGCACGCATGTGAGCCTGATTGCAGACGACAAGCCGGCTTCGAACCCGAACGGGCCGCCGAAGATTGCGCAGCGCTCGGCGCCATGAGCATCTCAGCGCCGTTTGTACGGCGGCCCATCGCCACGTCGCTGTTGATGGGCGGCATCCTGCTGATCGGCATCGTCGCGTGGCCTTTGCTGCCGGTGGCGCCGCTGCCGCAGGTGGACTTTCCTACTCTGGTCGTGACCACCAACCTGCCGGGAGCGAGTCCCGAAACCATGGCGACCTCGGTGGCCACGCCGTTGGAATACCAGTTCGCGCAAATTCCCGGCCTGTCGCAGATGACCTCAACCAGCATTCTGGGCAATGCGCAGATTACGCTGCAGTTCGATTTGGATCGCAACATCGATGCCGCCGCGCAGGACGTGCAGTCGGCGATTGACGCAGCCGGCGGCCAGCTGCCCAAGACGCTGCCTTCTCCGCCGTCTTATAAGAAGGTCAATCCGGCTGACTCGCCCATCCTGATTCTGGCGGTGCACTCCGATGTGCTGCCGCTGACTCAGGTCGATGACTACGCCGAAAATGTGATCGCGCAGCAGCTCTCGCAAATCTCGGGCGTCGCTCAGGTCGCCATCGGCGGGCAGCAGAAACCTTCGGTGCGGGTGCAGATCGATCCGGCCAAGATTGCCTCGCTCGGTATCCAGCTCGAGGATGTGGCCAGCGTGATCGCCACGGCCACGGTCGATGCGCCCAAGGGATCCATCAACGGCACGCTGCGCAATTACACGATCTACGACAACGACCAGCTCGATAAGGCCGCACCTTGGAACAACGTTGTCATCGCCTACAAGAACGGCGCGCCGGTCAGGATCCGCGACATCGGCACCGCGGTGGACGCGGCGGAGAACAACCAGCTCATCGGCTGGCAGAACGGCAAGGCGGGCATACTGCTGCTGATCTTCAAGCAGCCGGGCGCCAATGTCCTGGCAACCCATGAACGCGTCGAGGCGCAATTGCCCAAGGCGCTGCTGTCGGTGCCGCCATCGATCAAAGTCGAGCAGGTGGCCGATCGCACCACGACCATCCGGGCGTCAGTGCGCGATGTGGAATTCACGCTGCTGCTGACCATCGCGCTCGTGGTCCTGGTCATCTTCCTGTTCCTGCGCAACGCCTGGGCCACCATCATTCCCGGCATCACCGTGCCCTTGTCGCTATTGGGCACCGCGGCGCTGATGCTGGTGGTGCACTACAGTCTCGACAATCTGTCGCTGATGGCGCTGACCATTGCGGTCGGCTTCGTGGTCGATGACGCCATCGTGATGCTCGAGAACATCTATCGTCACATCGAGGAGGGACTGTCGCCCATGGAGGCGACGCTCAAGGGCGCCGGCGAGATCGGCTTCACCATCATGTCCATCAGCATCTCGCTGGTGGCGGTTTTCATTCCGCTGCTGCTGATGGGCGGCATCGTTGGACGCCTGTTCCGCGAGTTCGCCATCACGCTGACCATGACCATCGCCGTGTCGGCATTCGTCGCGTTGACGCTTTCTCCGACCATGTGCGCTATTTTCCTGCGTGACGAGAAACACGTGCAGCACGGGCGGGCGTATCTGTTTATCGAGCGCTGCTTCGATCGGCTGCTCGACGGTTACCGGCACGGCCTGGATTTCGTGCTGGGGCACCAGCGCGCCACATTGTTCGTTTTCCTCGGTACCGTGGCGCTGACGGTCATACTGTATATCGAGATTCCCAAGGGCTTCTTTCCGCAGCAGGATACCGGCATCATCGCCGGCCTTTCGGATGCGCCGCAGGACATCTCCTTCAGTGAGATGGTGCGACGGCAGCATCTGCTGACCGACATCATCGCCCGCGACCCGGATGTGGCCGGCTACGGCGCTTTTATCGGCGGCAACAGGCCGGTCAACACCGGCTTTCTGCTGCTAGGACTGAAGCCGCGCGATGAGCGCAGTGCCAGCGCGGACCAGATCATCACCCGATTGCGCCGCAACATCGCACAGGTTCCCGGGGCAACGGCGTTTCTGCAGGCGGCGCAGGACCTGAACGTGGGCGGGCGCACCACCCGCACCCAATACCAATACACGCTGCAGGATGCGGACATCAATGAACTCAATGCCTGGGCGCCGAAGCTGCTGGCACAGCTCGCGACGCTGCCGCAGCTGCGCGACACCGCCTCGGATCAGCAGACCAATGGCACCATGCTTTCGCTGGCCATCGATCGCGACCAGGCGGCGCGCTTCGGCATCCAGCCCTCGCTGATCGATCAGACTCTCGATGATGCGTTCGGGCAGCGGCAGGTGACGCAGTACTTTACGCAGCTCAACAGCTATCACGTGATCCTCGAGATCACCCCGGCGCTGCAGACCGATCCGCAGACGCTGTCCAAGATCTACATCAAGTCGCTGACCACGGGGCAGATGGTCCCGCTCTCGAGCTTTGTGAAATACGACACACGCCACGTGACCTTCCTGTCGATCAATCATCAGGGACAGTTCCCGGCGGTCACGCTGTCGTTCAATCTGGCCCCCGGTGCCGCGCTTGGTGACGCCGTCGATGCCATCAATCGAGCGGCCGCGACCGTGCGCCTGCCGGCGACCATCACCGGTAGTTTCCAGGGTACGGCCCAGGCGTTTCAGAGTTCGCTCAAATCCGAGCCGTACCTGATCCTGGCAGCGCTGGTGGCGGTGTACATCATCCTGGGAATGCTCTATGAGAGCTACATCCATCCGCTGACCATTCTCTCGACCCTGCCATCAGCCGGCGTCGGTGCGCTGCTGATTCTGCTGCTGTTCCATTTCGATCTGTCGGTCATCGCACTGATCGGGATCATCCTGCTGATCGGCATCGTCAAGAAGAACGGCATCATGATGGTGGACTTCGCGATTCAGGCCGAGCGCGACCAGCACCTGTCTCCTGAGGCGGCGATCCGTCAGGCCTGCCTGCTGCGATTCCGGCCTATTATGATGACCACCATGGCTGCACTGTTGGGGGCGCTGCCGCTCATGCTGGAGCAGGGCACCGGTTCGGAACTGCGCCGGCCGCTCGGATTCACCATGGTCGGTGGGCTGATCGTGAGTCAGGCCCTGACTTTGTTTACCACGCCGGTGATCTACCTGTATCTGGATCAATTCAGTGGCGAGCGCCGTCGGCAGCGCGCGAGTGAAAAGTTGCGGCTCGCGGCGCAGACACCCGACCACGGGTTGGCCCAGGGGGCGTCATGAAAATACTGCTGGTCGAGGACAACGAGCGTGTCACGCAGTTCGTGATCAAGGGGCTCAAGGAGTCCGGGCACACGGCCGACCACGCCGGCAATGGCCGTGACGGCATGTTTCTGGCCGCGAGCGAACCGTACGATGTCATCATCATGGATCGCATGCTGCCCGGCGACATCGACGGACTGGCGATCATCGAGGCGCTGCGCAAATCCGGCAAGCGCACACCGATATTGATCCTGAGCGCCTTGTCGGATGTCGATGAGCGGATTCGCGGCCTGCGCGCGGGCGGCGATGACTATCTGACCAAGCCGTTCGCGTTCGGCGAATTGCTGGCCCGGCTCGACGCGCTGACGCGTCGCGCTCAGGGCGAGGGCGCACAGACCAAGCTCGAAGTCGGGGACCTGCGCGTGGATCTGTTGACGCGGAAAGTCACCCGTGGGGATCGCAGCATCGTGTTGCAGCCGCGCGAGTTCAAGCTGCTCGAGTACCTGATGCGCCATGCCGACCAGGTGGTCACGCGCACCATGCTACTCGAGAACGTCTGGGACTATCACTTTGATCCCCAGACCAACGTGGTGGATGTGCACATCAGTAAGCTGCGGCAGAAGATCGATGCCGACTTCGAGCGGCCGTTGCTGCGCACCGTGCGCAACGCCGGTTACACCATGACGGCGCACGATTGAACGTCTCAGCCCACTGGCGCACTCATGACCAGTTGCTGTCTAATCGGCGGCACATGTACCCATTCATGCGCTCTTCGGCGTTGACGCTGGCGGTTGGCTACGTCAGCCTTGGGTTCGCCGCGCTGGCTCTGTTCGCGACACCGCTCTGGTATGCCTGGCGGGTCACGATTCAGGATGGGCGCACCGAGATTCTGCAGGCGGATGCGCAGCGGCTCACGGACGTGTTTCGGCGCGAAGGCGCCGCGGGACTCACCAGCTATATTGATATGCGCGTGGGCATGCAGATTCCCAACGAGCGCTTCCTGCTGCTGACCGATGGATCCTTCAAGCCGCTGGCCGGCAACTTGCCCGCCTGGCCGGCCGGGGTGCCGGCGCAGTCCGGCAGCTATACCTTCGATGTCCAGGCCGGTGGCCACGTGACCAGCGCCGATTTCGTGTACGTGGCGCTGCCGGGCGGATACAACCTGCTGGTCGGGCGCGATCTGGCACGCTACGCGCACCTGGAGCAGCGCTTCTGGTACGCGCTTGGCAGCGCGGTGGGCATTCTGTCGATACTCGGGGCCCTCGGCGGCGTTCTGATCCGTCGCGCGCTCATGGCCCGCATCCACGGCATACGTCAGACCGTGTCGGCGATCATTCAGGGCGATCTGAGCCGCAGGCTCGCGACCAACAGGAGCGGCGATGAGCTCAATACGCTCTCGCAGACCATCAACGGCATGCTGGTGCAGATCGAGCAGCTGATCCATGGAGTGCGCAATGTCTCCAATGCTATCGCGCACGATTTGCGTACCCCGCTGGCCGAACTGCGCTCGCGGCTGGAGGAACTTACGCTGACCAAACCCTCATCTGAGGAGACCTTCGCCGAGCTCGAAGCGGCTGTGGCCGATGTCGATCGCGTCATCCGTCTGTTCAATGCATTGCTGCGCCTGGCCGAGATCGACAGCGGCATGCGCCGCTCAGGTTTCGTCGCGCTGGATATGGCCGAGGTGGCTGCCGATGCGGTCGAGTTCTATCAGCCGGCCGCGGAGCTCAAGACCTGCACTCTGACCATGATCAGTAATGGTGCGGCGCCCATACGCGGCGATCCCGTGCTTCTGGCTCAGGCGCTTGGGAACCTGATCGACAATGCGCTCAAGTACACCCCGGAGGGTGGGCACATCAAGGTGGAAGTGCGGCGCGGCCCAGGCCAGTCGGTCGGCGTAAGCGTCAGCGATACCGGTCCGGGAATCCCCGATGCCGAGAAGTCGAAGGCGGTAGAGCGATTTTATCGCGGCGATGCCAGCCGCGGCACGCCAGGAGTGGGTCTGGGATTGAGCCTGGTCGATGCGGTGGCCCGGCTGCACGGCAGCGCACTGGCGTTCGAAGACAACCATCCCGGCTTACGGGCTTACTTCATGCTGCAGCAGGATGCATTACAGCCGATTCGAAGTTCCGACGGCGCGCTGTCGCTGCATCCCAATGATGCCCGGCTGCTGCACCCTACGGCATAGTGCGGGGGCCGAGGCTCCGGATTGCTCACACCTGCGGCTGCTGCGCCGGTAGACTATCGCCGCCCGCATGCGGGACATGATTCACTACACTTGAGGATGAAGGATGACTACGAAGTTTAACCTCGCTGCTTTGGCCATTCTGGCCGCTACCCTTTCCGCCGCCCCGACTATTGTTTCGGCCGATGCCACCACCACTGGCAGCGGATCCACCCTGGCCTTACCCATGTTGACGGCCTATCACGGCGTGCGCCACAGACATCATGGGCACCATAGACACCGGCGGCACGGCATGAGCGCCGCGACCGGCGTGTAAGGCGCACGCGCCGTGGCTGTTGCGGACGGGAATTCCGTTAGCGCAATACCACGGCGCACCCGTCAAGGGCTGGGGTTTTGCAGTTTGGCGTGCAGTGAGATTTCTGCGCGCAACAGCCGCGACACCGGACAATTGGCCTTGGCATCGGCCGCAATCTGTTCGAATTTCTCGGCGGTGATGCCTGGAATCCAGGCTTCGTTCTCGAGATGAATGGTCGTGATGCTCCAGCTGCCGGCCGCCTGCTCCAGCGTGACCGTGGCCGAAGTGGCCAATCGCTTGGGCGTAAAGCCGGCAATGCCCAGGCTGGCGGACAGCGCCATCGTGAAGCAACCGGCATGGGCCGCAGCGATCAGCTCTTCGGGATTGGTCCCCTTGGCGCCCTCGAACCGGGTTGCGAAACTATAGGGCGTCTCCTTCAGCGCGCCGCTGTGGGTCGACAGGGCCCCGGAGCCGTGCTTGAGATCGCCGGACCATATAGCCGATGCGGTTTGCTTCATGGGAGACTCCACAGTTAGGCGACCTGGGCCCGGGACGTAACTGTACCGAGATTTACCAAGGACACCAATGGACGACCCCGCGTGGCTGCTCTGGGCGCGTGAGCTTCAGGCCATCGCTCAGACCGGCTTGACCTTTTGCGGTGATCCCTACGATCTGGAGCGGTATCAGCGAGTGCGCGAGATCGCGTTCGCGATGTTCGCGCACGGTTCTGGCACTGCGGCGCCGCGCATCCAGGATTTGTTCGAGCAGGATCTGGGCTATCCGACTCCGAAGGTCGACGTGCGCGGCGCGGTGTTTCGCGAGCAACGGATACTGATGGTGCGTGAAGTCAGCGATGGCCGTTGGACGCTGCCCGGCGGCTGGGCCGACGTCAATCAGTCGGCCAGGGAATGCGTCGAACGGGAAATACGCGAGGAGTCGGGGTTCGAAGCTCGCGCGACCAAGCTCGCCGCGGTCTACGATTATCGACGCCAGGGCAACATAAGCCCTCATCCCTATTCCATCTATAAGCTCTTTTTTCTGTGCGAACTAACCGGCGGGGAAGCGCGCGCGAGTCTTGAAACCAGTGCGGTGGAATTCTTTGCTTTGGATGCTCTACCCGAGCTGTCATCGGGGCGCGCCAATACGGCACAGATCGGTCGCATGTTCGCGCATCGGCGCGAGCCGAATCTGAGTACCGAGTTCGACTAGCTCAGGCGGCGCGACGGAGCGCGCTGCCGACTTCGTTCCAGTGCCACAGCTCCAGCTCACCGCTGCGATCCTCTATCAACGCTGAACAGCTGTCGACCCAGTCCCCGTCATTGCAGTAGAGCACGCCGTCGAGTTCGACGATCTCAGGGCGGTGAATGTGACCGCAGACAATACCGTCCACGCCGCGGCGGCGCGCCGCCTGAGCCGCCGCCTGTTCGAAGCCGCGCACGTACTTCATGGCATTGCCGACTCGGCTTTTGAGATAGCCGGCGAGGGACCAGTACGGGTAGCCAAAGCGGCGGCGAAACGAATTCAGCAGCCGATTTGCGCCCAGAGTCACGTCATACAGTCCTGAACCAAGCGCGGTGAGCCAGCGGCTGCAATGCACGGCGCCGTCGAATTCGTCGCCGTGCATGATCAACAGTTTCAGGCCGCGCAAAGTCGTGTGTACGTACTCACGGTGCACTTCCAAGTTTCCAAAGCTGGAGCCGCACAGCTCACGCATCTGTTCATCATGATTGCCCGGCACGTAGATGACGCGTGTGCCGTGCTTGGTCTTGCCGAGAATCGTGCGCAGCACGTCGCTGTGGATTTGTGGCCAGTAGAAACTGCGTCTCAGACTCCAGACATCGACGATATCGCCCACCAGAAATAATTTCTGCATCTGCACGTGACGCAAAAAATCGAGCACCAGATCGGCTCGGCATTCGCGTGAGCCGAGGTGGATGTCGGAGATGAAGGCGCTGCGAACGTGGATGATCGGGCAGGTCGTACCGGTCATAGTGAGCGCAGAGTGCGGGTCCTGCATGACAGCAAGATGGCGAAACCATTAAAGCTCTATGACTTAGTGTGCAATGGCCTGGTGCGTTAACTTAATGTAACTTCTCAGGACCGGGGTTCGGGTCGCGGCTGTCACCGCTGCGGTCGCGCTACGCGCCGGCGTGGGTTACGATCCGCGCCCAGTGTCAGTTGGCCTTGGCGTTTGTCTCGCGCAATGCCATTCGAACGTTTCTACAGGCGAGTACGGAGACGTAGCCGCGAACTTTCGCGTTCGCCTCCAGATGCGCTAATTCACGCTCGTACAGCGCTTTGACGTATGAAGGTTCGCTGCCAGTTTCGCGCGCAAGAGTCTCTATGACGGAACCGTGGCGCCTGGACTCGGGACTTTCACCTTGGTCGGGTTGCATACGAAATCCTTTGGTTATGGCCCTCGCATCGCCGCATGGCGCGTGGACGGTGCATTCTACTATGCCCGGATGCTGGGGCCCACTGCGCCGAGTGTTGACCCATGAGGCGGGTGAGATTAGTCCTACGGCGCGCCAGGGCGCGGAGAACAATTTGCTCAATCATCTCGATCCTGCGTCAGCTCTGGCCTGTGGCCTGCTCATTTTTGCCCTCGTGATGGTCATCATGTTCGAAGCCACCAACGGCTTCCATGATGCGGCGAATGCTGTCGCCACCGTCATCTACACCAAGTCTCTGCCACCCGGTCAAGCGGTGGTGTTGTCGGGCTTCATGAATTTTGTCGGCGTGCTGGTGGGCGGAATCGCCGTTGCCTATGCGCTGGTTGAACTGATCCCAGCGGAGGTGTTGTCGCCTCCGGACGGCGGACCGGCGGTTGCCATGCTGGTAGCCGTGTTTATTGCTGCTTTGTCGTGGAACATCGGCACCTGGTGGTTTGCGCTACCGAACTCGAGTTCTCACTGCTTGATCGGTTCGCTGATCGGGGTGGCTTTGGGAAATGCATTCGCCAGATCGCGCAGCGTCAGCGATGGAGTGCATTGGGCGCAATTGTGGAAGGTGCTGGAAGCCCTCGCGGTATCGCCGGTTCTGGGTTTTGTTTTGGCTGGGGCGCTGTATTTCCTGTGCCGAAAGCTGTTCCGGGACCCGCATCTCTACAAGCCCGCGACTGAATGGGCGCCGATATGGTGGATGCGCGGTATTCTGATTCTGACCTGTTCCGGTGTCAGCTTTGCCCATGGCACCAATGATGGACAGAAGAGTATCGGTCTGATCATGCTGACCATCATCGGTATATTCCCTGCAACGTACGCGCTCAATCCTGCCGGTCAGTCGCTGCGCGATATGTCTCTCACCATGCAGCAAGCCGAGCCGCTGGTGCAAACCTACGGCGACGATGAAAAAGCAGCTGCACTGAGCGCTATCCAATCCATCGAAAGACGCGCCCAGGACCAGCAACAAGGCGCCGGTACGACCAAGTCCGAGGCTGACCCGAGCTCAGGTCATCGGCCGCTGGAAGTCGGCTTGCGCTCAAGTGCCGCAATGCAGCGCTCGAGCGTGCGCGACGAGGTCTATCGCGTTATTTCCGAACTGGCACATGCGCAAGAGACCCCAAATATCACTGCTGAGCAGAAGCAGGCAGCGCAGCGGATCGCCAGGCAATTACGCCGCTCGGTCGAATACGCGCCAATCTGGGTGCGCGTGCTCAGCGCGCTGTGCCTAGGCATCGGTACCATGATCGGCTACAAACGCATTGTGACCACACTGGGCGAACGCCTGGGCAATGTTCATCTGACCCCTGCACAGGGAGCCTCGGCCGAAGTGATCTCGGCAATTCTCATCGGTACCGCCGGCTTCACCGGCTTGCCGGTCAGCACCACTCACATCGTGACCTCCGGCATCGCCGGCACCATGATCGCCTCAGGCGCCGGCTTGAGATACGCAATGATCTCCCGAATCGTCATGGCGTGGATGATCACTTTGCCTGTGACCATCACGATCTCCGGCGGCTTGTATTACCTGCTTGCGAGTCCGAAGTTTTTGGGTTGACCCCGAACGCCGGGCGCGGCGCGTCAAATCGCCGGGGCCGGCGCGCTGCCGCCCAGCGCCTGATACAGCGCGGCGGTGTCGGCGTAGCGATTGGTCAGCGCCTGAGCGCGACCGATGATCGCCTGCTGATAGGTCTGCTGCGCATTCAACAGTGCGAGGTAGCTGACCGCGCCCAGGTCGAACTGCTGCCGCACGATGGTCAGACTCGCGGTCGCGGACGCATAGGCGCGCTCCTGGGCGCGCAATGCATCGCCGTCCGCCGTCAAAGTACGCAGCGCATCGGCGACGTTCTGAAAGGCCGTGAGCACGGCAAGGCGATATTGGGCGCCGGCGATGTCGACTCCGGCACGCGCGGCGCGCTCGCGATGATAGAGCGTGCCGCCGGCAAATAGGGTCTGGCTCAGCGAGGCGCCAACGGTCCAGAACTCGTTCATGCCCGTGAAGATCTGACTGCTTTGCGTGGCCACGTTGCCGATCGCACCGCTCAGAGTGATCTGCGGCAACATGTTGGCAATGGCGACGCCCACTGCCGCAGTGGCCGCGTGCAGCTGCGCTTCCGCCGCGCGCACATCGGGGCGGCGCTCGACCAATTGCGCGGGCACCCCAATGGGAATCTGCGCCGGCAGCGTGAGCTGTTCGAGTTCCAGAGAGCTCACCGGCGCATCGCCCGGCAACTGCCCGGTCAGCACCGCGAGCATGTCGTGCTGTTGATCCAGGCTCTTCTGTAACGCCGGCAGCGTGGCTTCGATCTGGGCCAGCGCCGCATCCTGCGCCAAGACGTCGGCCTCGGCGATCGCACCGAGTTCGAGTTCCTTGCGCATCACGCCCAGCGACTCACGTTCCAGGCTGATGACCTGCTGCGTCGCTTCGATCTGCGCGCGCAGGCCCGCCTGCTGGATGGCGGTGCTGACCACATTGGCGACCAGCGTCAGGTACGCCGCGTCGTATTCGTAGCGGTTGGCTTCGGCCAACGCTTGCAGTGATTCCACCTGCCGGCGATTGCCGCCGAACAGGTCGGGTACGAACGACACCGTGAGCTGCGGCGTATAGAGCGCATAAGTGGACGCCCCGGAAGTCAGCGTCGGTGACAGCACCTGCACCGCGTCGCGGTTCCTGCTGGCGCTGGCCTGACCCTGCACGCTCGGAAAGAAAGCGCCGCGCTGCGCGGCGACATTCTCAAGCGACTGCCGCAGCGTGGCTTCGGCGGCCTGCATGGTCGGATTGGTGCGCAGAGCCTGTGCCACCAGGGTATCGATTTCACTGGAGCCAAAGCTCTTCCACCAATCCACGGCCGGATTCTGCCCGGGCACGAAGCTCTGCGCGGCGGCATCGCTGGGGGAGTCGGGCGCGGACAGCGGCTGCACTGTGAAGCGATCCGTCTGGGGCGGCGCCGGCCGGTGGAAATTCGGGCCGACGGCGCACGCACTCAATGCCGCGCCGGCCATGATCGCGACGGCGCGAGGCAAGGGCGCGGCCATCACGTGCTCTCCGGAGTGGTGTCGCGCGACTCATCGCTGTGCACCGGCGCTCGGCGCGAGAATGTATCGATCAACACCGGCAGTACCAGCAGGATCAGCACCGGCGCAAACAGCATGCCGCCGACCACGACCTGCGCCAGGGGCCGCTGCACCTGCGAGCCGATTCCAGTCGACAGCGCCGCGGGAATCAGACCAACACACGCAACTATGCAGGTCATCATGACGGGGCGCAGCTGAGTTCTGCAGGTTTCGCGGATGGCCGTGCGGCGATCGGCGCCGTACTCGAGGCTCAAATTGTAGTAGGAGACCACGAGAATGCCGTCCATGGCGGCAATGCCGAACAATGCCACGAAGCCGATCGCAGCCGAGACGCTGAAGGGTGTGCCGGTCAGGAACAGCGCGAATATGCCGCCCACGAGCGCCATCGGGATTACGCTGGCGACCAGCAGCACATCGCTCAGCAGACCGAAATTCAAGAACAGCAACACGCAAATCAACAGGATCGCGATCGGCACCACGATCTCTAGCCGGCCGAGAGCCTCCTGAAGATTGCCGAATTCGCCGACCCACTCGAGGCGATAGCCGCCAGGTAGCGTGACCTGCTGTTCGATGCGGTGCTGGGCATCCAGCACCGTGGTGCCCAGATCCCGGCCGCGCACGCTGAATTTGATCGGGACGTAGCGCTCCTGCTGCTCGCGATAGATGAACGATGCACCGGAGACCAGCTTGATGTCGGCAAGATCGGCAAGGTTCACCGGAATCGTACCGCTGCCGGCCGGGTTTTGCGCCGCGATGGGTATGAGCTTGATCGCATCCAGGCTCTGGCGATACGGCGCTGCCAGGCGGACCATGATCGGGAAGTGCCGGTCGCTGCCAGGCTCGTACAGATCGCCCGGAGATTGGCCGCCAATCGCGGCTTGAACTACCGCGTTGACATCGCCGGGTGCCAGGCCGTAGCGCGCGGCGCGCGCGCGATCGATGTCGATGCGGATGGTCGGTTGGCCCAAGGAGCGCAATACCGCCAGATCGGTGACGCCGGGTACGTCGGCCATGATCTTGGCAATCTGATTGGCAGTGTGCTCGAGCGTCTCCAGATCATTGCCATAGATCTTGACCGAGTTCTCGCCTTTGACGCCCGAGGCGGCCTCCTCGACATTGTCCTCGATGTACTGCGAGAAGTTGAAATCGACGCCCGGAAACTGTTGCGTGAGCGCCCCGGTCATCTGCTCGGTGAGCTTGTCCTTATCGACGCCGGACGGCCAGGTATCGAACGGCTTGAGCGGTACGAAGAACTCGGCATTGAAAAAGCCGGTGGCGTCGGTGCCGTCGTCGGGGCGTCCGTGCTGTGACACGACGGTCTTGACCTCGGGATAAGAGCCGATGACGCGACGCATGCGATTGACATAGCCGTTACCTTCCTCGATCGAGATCGAGGTCGGCAGCGTGGCGCGAATCCAGAAATTTCCCTCCTCCAGCTTGGGCAGAAATTCCAGACCCAGCGTGCGCACCGCGAGCAGCGCCAGCACGATAACGATAGTGCCGCCGCCCAGGGTCAACACCCGATTCGCGAGCGCGAACTCGATTGCCGGGTTGTAGATCCTGCGTAGCCAGCGAATCAGGGCGGTCTCGGTCTCCTCAATCTTTCCCCGCAGCAACAGCGCGCTCAGTGCCGGCGCGATCGTGAAGGTGGCGAGCAGGCCGCCGGCGATGGCGTAGCCATAGGTCTTGGCCATCGGGCCGAAGATGTGTCCCTCGATACCTGAGAGCGTAAACAGCGGCACAAAGCCGGCGATGATAATCGCCGCGGCAAAGAAGATAGAGCGGCTGACTTCGGCGGCGGCCAAGGCGATAATGGCGTAGCGGCCGCTGAAGCCGCTCGGCACCCGCATGACATCCAGCCTCGAGGCGCCGGCGCCGCGCCGGCCTCCGGCCGCTTCCGCCAGGTGCCGGAAAATGTTTTCGACCATAATGACGGTGGCATCTACGATCAGACCGAAATCGATCGCGCCCACCGACAGCAGGTTGGCCGACTCGCCGCGAATCACCATGAGGCCGATCGCAAACGACAGCGCAAACGGGATGGTCATGCCGACGATGAGCGCGCTGCGCAGATTGCCGAGGAATAACCACTGCAACACGAAAATCAGCAGCACGCCCACGATCATATTGTGCAGCACCGTGTGGGTGGTGATGGCGATCAGGTCGCTGCGATCGTAGATGCGCTCGATATGCACGCCGGGAGGCAGTACGCCCGAGTCGTTGATCTCGGTGACTTTGGCTTCGACGCGTTTGATGGTCGGAATGCTCTGCGCACCGCGGCGCATCAGCACGATACCCTGGACAATGTCATCGTCGGTGTCGTTACCGGCGATACCCAGGCGCGGCAGATGCTCGATGTGCACCTCGGCCACGTCGCTGACGTAGGTCGGGACCCCATTGTTGGTGGCAATGACGGTCTGACGGACCGCATCCATGGAGCTGATCAGCCCGACACCGCGCACCACCACCGACTGCGGGCCGATGTTGACGGTCTGGCCGCCGACGTTGATGTTCGCGTTCGCTAGCGCCTGCAGCACCTGTGGAATCGACAGGCCATAGTCGACCAGACGCCGCTGATCGACCGTAACCTCATAGGTCTTGGTCTTGCCGCCCCAGCCTGTGACGTCGATGACACCGGGCACGGCCTTGAAGCGCCGTTCCAGAATCCAATCCTCTATGGTCTTGAGGTCGGCGACCGAGTAATTCGGTGGCCCGGCGACGCGGTAGCGGAAGATCTCACCGATTGGACTGGTGGGAGAGATCTGAGGCTGCGCGTTGTTGGGCAGGCTCGAGAGCTGCGCCAGGCGGTTGATTACCCACTGCTCAGCCTGCACGTAGGTGAAATCGTAGGTGAACTGTATTTTGACGTCTGAGAGCCCGAACAGGGAAATGGTGCGAATGGCCTGAACATTGGGAATGCCGGCCATCTGCACTTCGATCGGAATCGTGATGTAGCGTTCGATCTCCTCGGCAGACTGGCCGCCGCTCTGCGTGACAATGTCGACCAGCGGCGGAACCGGGTCCGGATAGGCCTCGATATTGAGCACCGCGAAGCTGGCGATGCCACCGACGAGTACCAGCACCAGCAGGATGATGACCAGGACGCGCTGGCGCAGCGCGAATCCCACCATGGCGTTCACTGCTCAGCCCGCCGCGGCCCGGTCAATGAACAGACTGCCCTTCGTGACCACCCGGTCGCCCGACTGCAGACCTTGCAACACCTCGACGTAACCGTCGTTGGTGCGCCCGACGCGGATGGGACGAACCGCGATCACGTTGTCCGGCCCCACCACCCAGACGTGCGCGGCCTCACCCTCATAGACCACGGCCCCTTCGGGCACCGCGGGCGATTGCACGGCGTGGCCGGTCAGAATCACGAAACTCGCGAACATTTCCGGTTTGAGCGCGCCGTCGGGATTGTCGATGACCGCGCGCACCGTGAGCCGGTGCGTGTTGGCATCGATGGTGGGCGCGACGTACACCACTTTCGCCGAAAAGCTGCGATCCGGGTAGGCCAGTACTTGAACTTCTACGGTTTGTCCGTCCTGCACTCGCGCGGCGTCGGCTTCGCGCACGTTGGCCACCAGCCATACGCTTGAGAGATCGGCGATCGTAAAGACGGGTGTGGCCGCACCGGCCTGCGCGTATTGTCCGGGTCCGACCTGGCGGTCGACGATGATGCCGCGAATAGGAGCCAGAATATTCGTCGCCGGTTCGAAATGCTCGGCCGTTTCAAGGCTATCGATCTGCGCGCCGGAGTACCCGAGAATGCGAAGCCGGCTGCGTACCGCGCTCAGATTGGTTTCGGCAGCGGCCAGATCGGCCTGTGCCTGCTGCCAGTCGGCCAGAGAGCCGCCCTTGATGTCATAGAGCGCGTGCTTGCGAGTTTCCGAAATACGCGCGAGTTTCAATTGTGCCATTCCCGTGCGCAGATCGTTCTGTGCCTGACTGAATTCGCTGGCATCGATGGTCGCAAGCGGTGCGCCTTGCGCCACCACGTCGCCAAGGTTTGCAATCACACGCGTGATGCGTCCGGAGTAGGGTGAGTACACCGGCGTAGCGCGATCCCCGTTGACCGCGATCTTGCCCTCAGTGCGCTCCTCGCCGACGAACTGCCGCAGCGCCACCGGCTCGATCGTCAGGGTCTTGAGTTGCTGTGTGGTGGGCCGGAACGTTCCCGCCGGCGGCGATGGCGGCGCCTCAGGGGAGTTATTCCGTCCGAAGCCGCGCGCTGCCAGCCAGATCAATGCCGCGGCGAGCACCAATACGCCGGCAGCCACACCGAGTACAGCCAGTTGCCGCCGGCGCGGCCAAGCCGTGACGCTAAAGGGGGTCAGGGGATCCATAACTTTCCATGCAGCGTTGCGATGACGCGGGGGTGGGACGTTTGCGGCTTGGACCCAGCATTATACGGAAGATTCCCCAAAGCCTCGGCGGCTACCCGCAGCTTCGCGGCGCACCCTCAGAAGTGAAAAATCGCATCCGCGGCAATCATCGCCTGATTGCGTGTGCCCATGGTGCTCGGCATCAGGCTGCCATTCGACAATGTACATAGCCCGTTGGTCGCATCGGACGGCGGGCACGGGTTGTTGTAGGCATAGCCGGTAATTGCGGCATTCGGTGCGGTGAGCTGCCGCTCCAGCCGCAGCTCCGGCCGCAGCTCGAGTGCATCACCCACCCAATGGGTGTAGCTCAGATCGAATTCGAGAAAATCTCCCTTGAATCCGGTGCGCTGGCCGTCGGAGTCCGCCATGAAGTCACTGCGCCAGGTCCAGACATTGTGGGCATCGTGCATGTAATTGATGTAGTTCACGATCGCAAATTCGTGTGAAGTGCAATAGAGCGCGGTGGGATGGGAGCATTGCGCGCCCGAGGGCGCGCCGATGCTGTACTCGGGCGCCGGGAAGTCCGCCGCGAGAATCGCCGCGCCCTGAGGGTTCAGCGCGTTGGGCGTGTCCTTCTGCCACATGTACCAGGTCTCGGTATCAGTGTGCCAATGCTCGTCGATCTTGTGATACCAGGTGATCACCGCGTGCTGGATGTTGTTCCAGCCAAACTTCTGATCGTTGAGTCCGTTCATGCAGGGATAGATCGCATCCCGGCCGGAGTCGGTCGTATAGATGACGCACGCCGCCGGTGTAAATTGCCGCAACCCCTTGGAGAAGGGACTGATGTCATTGCCGGTGGAGACCTCGAGCTGCAGTCTCCAGTTCTTACTCAGCATCGTGGTGGAGACCAGCCCGTTCTGCGTGTAAGGATCGACGGTGTAGAGCAGCGAATGACTGTAGGTGATGTTGTTGGGCGCGAGCTGCGCCTCGATGTCGGGAATGGAGATATACCGGCCCACGCGCAGATTCTCACCCTGGAATATCGAGGGGAAGTAGAAGTCGAGGTAGTACATGACCGGATCGAAGCCATAGAGACGCTTTTGCTCGGTGTACTGGTAGCTCAGGATGTCGTTCGAGAACGTGTATTTGTAGTCGGTTCCGTACAGCAGTGCGATACGGAAGCCCCAGTCGTTATGAGTGGTCTGCACCTCGTCTGGCGTGCGCTCGAAATACAATGCGGCCTGATCGAGCTGAATGGTGTTGGGCTCATAGGAGTAGGCCGCCGGATAATTGCCGCCGGTACCGGTCTGCTTGTTGAAATGACTGGTCGAGGTGCTGATGTTGGCACCCGGCTCGATCCAGCCGTAGATCGTGAAGCGGCTGTCTTTCCAGGCTTTGCCATTGGGGCCGCAGTAAATTGCGTCCATCAGAGCGTTGTAGTACATGTTTTCATAGCCGATGATCGGTGTACCGCCTTCGTTGTAGACCGAGTACGGCCACGGTGGATTGGATACCGGCGGGTCGGGCAGCCCCTTGCGCACACCAGGCGTACCGGCATCCGCGTCGGCAGCAGTGGCGTCGGCAGCGGGCGCGTCCTGAGGGAACAGGTGCGAGCGGTAGCTGTCCCCGAGGCGTTTCCATAAGCTCGTATTCTCGGAGCCCTGCGTGCAGCCATCGGCCGGCCCGCTGTCTGCCAGCGACACGCTCGACATCAATGCCAGCGCGCCGATCGCTACGATACCCCGGGCCATGAACCGAAACCGCATGATGACTGCTCTCCTCGCACTGCGGACTGGTTAGCCAGCCCATGTCAGCGCAATATGAGCCTATCCAAAGGGGTGTAAGTGAGCCGTAAAGAATTGACCCAGCTCGGGGACGGCGGACCCCAATATGTCACGTACCGATTTTGCGGTACCGGCCTGAGCTGATCCCGCGTGGCCGAGGACGCACAGCAATTCTTTGCCACGGCACCGCGCGGCTTTTCCGATCTGCTCGCGCGTGAGCTCGCTGCGGCCGGCGCCAGTGAGGTACGCGAGCGCATCGGCGGCGTGCGATTTCGCGGCACAATCGAGGTTGGCTACCGTGCCTGTCTGTGGTCGCGCATCGCCAGCCGTGTGCTGCTTGAGCTCGCCGAGTTCGACGCGGCCACCGATGAGGCGTTTTACCGCGCGGTGGCGGCCTTCGACTGGTCGGCGCATATCGATCCGGCGCGCACGCTGGCCTGTGAGTTTACGGGCACTCATCCGGCCATCACCAACACTCACTACGGTGCACTGCGGCTCAAGGATGGCATCTGCGATCGCTTGCGAGCGGACACCGGCGCACGGCCGGATGTAGAACTCGTGCGTCCCGCGGTGCGCGCCTACGCGCACGCTCACGGCAGCCGGGTCACACTCTCGCTCGACTTCGCCGGCGAGGGGTTGCATCGGCGCGGCTACCGGCTGGAGGCGGGCGAGGCGCCGCTGCGTGAGAACCTCGCCGCGGGCATTTTGCTGCGTGCACGATGGGATGAGGCGGCCGCGCGCGGCGCGGAATTTCTCGATCCGTTGTGCGGCTCGGGCACGTTGGTGATCGAGGCGGCCATGATCGCAGCGGATCGCGCTCCGGGACTGTTGCGGGACTACTTCGGTTTTCTGGGCTGGCGGCAGCACGATGCGGCGCTATGGCAGCAGGTCAAGCAGGCGGCGCACGCACGTGCGCGCAGCAGCATCGACAGCGTCGTGCGCGGCAGTGATATGGATCAACGTGCACTGAGCACGAGCGCGGCCAATGCGCAGCGCGCCGGGGTTGCGGCACTGGTGCGCTTCGAGCATGAGCCGGTCCAGAGCGTGCATCCGCTAGGGCCGGCGCCCGGATTGATCTGCACCAATCCGCCCTATGGCGAACGCCTCGGGGATGCAACCCAGGCCGCGGCGGTGCACGCCGAACTCGGCCGCGCCTTGCGCGAGCATTTCGCCGGCTGGGACGCTGCCATTCTGACGGCCAGTCCCGAAGTTGCGCGCGAACTGCGGTTGCGCAGTTATCGCGTGCACGAGCTGTGGAATGGCGCCATCCCCTGCCGGCTGCTGCGCATCGATCTGTCCGCCCCCGGTACTGCCGATGGCGAGGCCAACCGCAGCATTCGCGAGGCGGCCGTGGCCCATAGCGCCGGGGCGAGAATGTTCGCCAACAGGCTCGAAAAGAATCTCAAACGGCTCGGCAAAGAGGCGAAGCGCGCCGCGGTCAGCTGCTTTCGTGTCTACGATGCCGACATGCCCGAGTATGCGTTTGCAATCGATCGATATGTCGAGGCTGGCAACGACGCGGTGCATCTGCAGGTGCAGGAATACGAGGCCCCGAAGGAGATACAGACCGAGGACGTGCAGCGCCGGCGGCGCGAGGCGCTGTCGACGCTGCCGGGTACATTCTCGATTCCGGCCGATCGCATTCACCTGCGCCTGCGTTCGCGTCAAAGCGGTGCGTCGCAATACCAGCCGCTGCAAGGCGCCGGGGCAAGCCCGTTCCCGGTCGAGGAGGGGGGCCTTAAATTCCTGGTCAACCTCGATGACTATCTCGATACCGGTCTGTTCCTCGACCATCGGCTGACACGCGCACGGCTGCGTGAGCACGCTCGCGGCGCGCGATTTCTGAACCTGTTCTGCTATACCGCCAGCGCCACGGTCTACGCCGTCGCCGGAGGTGCCCGCAGCAGCCTTAGTCTCGATTTGTCCAACCGCTATCTCGACTGGGCGGCGCAGAACTTTACGCTCAATGGATTGGACGCCGGGCAGCATCGGCTTGAACGCGCCGAATGCCGTGAATGGCTTGATGGCGCGGCGGCTGATCAGTATGAATTGATCTTCCTGGATCCGCCGACGTTTTCCAATTCCAAGCGCATGCAGGGTGTGCTCGACATCCAACGCGACCATCCGCAACTGATCGAGCGTTGCATGCTGCGACTCGCACCCGGCGGCCTGCTGCTGTTCGCATGCAATGCGCAGCGCTTCCGGCTCGATCTACAGGGGGTGGAGCGTTGGGCGGTCAGCGACGTCTCAGCGGCCACACTGCCGTTCGATTTCGCGCGTAATCCGCGCATTCATCGCTGCTTCGAGATCAGGGCGCTGCCGTGATGGGCGTCGCCTAGCGCGCGTCCTTCTCGGCTTGATCGCGCTGTGCCGCGGCGGCTTGCTGCGCATCGTCGAGTTTCTGCTGCGCCTGCGCTTCGATCTGTTTGGCATCGTGGGCCTGCTGAGCTTCGGCGGCGGCCCCTGCCGCGGTGCCGGTGGCCGTGCCTGCAAGGCCGCAGGCCGAAAGGGCGCCGCAGCAGCCGATCAGCACCCAGGCTCGGGATAAGCGGCATTTCATGACGGCCATCCTAAAGCAGATCGCGCAGCCGATACCAGAGCATGGCCAGCGTTAGCGTCGGCCGGCGCAGCCACATGCCGCCGGGAAACTCGCGATGCGGCAGGCGCGCGAATACATCGAAACGTTCGTTGGTGCCGGCGATGGCTTGGGCTGCGAGTTCGCCGGCCATGCCGGCCAGCGCGATGCCGTGACCGGAGAAACCCTGCAGGAAATAGACGTTGGGGGCCAGCCGGCCGAAATGCGGCGCGCGGTTGAGCGTGATGTCGAGCAGGCAGCCCCAGGCGTATTCGATGCGAGTGCCGGCCAGTTGCGGGAATACCCTGCGCATGCTCAGCGCCGTGGCAGGACCGACCGCGCGCAGGTCTACCCCAGAGTAGTTGACCCGGCCGCCGAACAGCAGCCGGTGATCGCTCGAGCGCCGGAAGTAATCGAGTATCCAATTGGTATCGCAGACCGCGGCGTTGTTGGCGATCAACCGCCGGGCGCGTTGTTCCCCGAGCGGTTCGGTGGCGATGATATAGGTGCCCACGGTCATGAGCTTGCGCTGCAGCGTCGGCACCATTTTTCCGAGCCAGGCATTGCCGGCCAGAACCAGCTGCGCGCACTCGACCACGCCCATGGCCGTGCGCACGTGCAGGCGGCCGGATGCTGCGCGATAGTCCAGTACTTCGCTCATCTCATCTATCTGCACCCCGGCCTGCGCTGCTGCGCGGGCCAGTCCGAGCGTATAGCGCAGCGGATGCAGATGACCGCCGTTGCTGTCGTAAAGCGCGCCTAGGTAGCGTTCGGTAGCGACGATGGTGCGCAGCTCATCGCGCTCGATCAGGCGCGTACTTGCATAGTCATATTTGCCGGCCAGCTCGGCCTGCCAAGCCTGCAGAGTGCGCCATTGCCGCGGCTTGACGGCCGTGAGCATCTGGCCGTCGACCCAGTCGCAATCAATCCCATAGCGGCCGATCCGTTGCTTGATCAGCGCGATACCGGCCAGCGAGGTGTCCCAGATCTTGCGCGCATCCTCGCTGCCAGCCAGTGCCTCGATGCGGTCCTGCTCGGCGGACAGCCCATAAATCACCTGGCCGCCGGAACGGCCCGAGGCGCCCCAGCCCAGACGTCGCGCTTCGAGCAGCACCACGCGATAGCCGCGCTCGGCCAGCGACAGCGCGGCCGAGCAGCCGGCAATCCCCCCTCCGAGCACACAGATGTCGGTACTGTGCCGGCCCTGCAAGGCGGGCGCGAGCGGTAGAAGCGTCGTCGTGGCCAGGTAGTAGCTCTTGACATAATCGCTTGCGAGGGCGGCTGGCATGTTCACGTCTTGCCAGAAATCGCAAATAAAATCAATAAGTTGACATCAGCCGCGCATTGTGTGACCCAACCGCAGAAGCCGCCGTGTTTCAGGGCGTCGGCCCGGCACCTATGATCTAATAGACACCGTTCAACCAAGGCAAGCGCAGGCCGGACTGTACATTCATACAGCTCCAATGCCTGGCGCGACACAATCATGAGTTCTAGGCGTCCAGTCATCGGCATTCCGGCGGACCGGCGCATGCTTGGCCACCAGTCCTACCATCTGGTCGGCGACAAGTATGTGTCGGCGGTACTCGATGTGGTCGGGGCACTGCCGCTTATCGTGCCGGCTCTCGGCAGCCAACTGCAGCTCGATGAATTGCTCGAGACACTCGATGGTCTGCTGTTCACGGGCAGTGCCTCGAATGTCGACCCGCGGCACTACCAGGGCGGTCCAAGCGTGGACGATGCGCTGCACGATCCGCATCGCGATCAGACCACTCTGCCCTTGATCCCGCGTGCGGTGGCTGCCGGCGTGCCGGTGCTGGGCATATGCCGCGGTTTTCAGGAGATGAACGTCGCCTTCGGCGGCTCGCTGTGGCAGAAGCTGCACGAAGTGCCGGGCAACATGGATCATCGCGAGGATCCGCAGCTGCCATTCGAGCAGCAGTATGAGCTGGCGCATGAAGTGATCCTCGAACCCGGAGGCCAGCTGCGGCGACTGGCCGGCACCGATCGAATCCGCGTGAATTCGCTGCACGGCCAGGGCGTGCGCGAGCTCGGGCAGGGGCTGGCCGTCGAGGCGCGAGCGCCCGACGGCGTAATCGAGGCCTTCCGAGTCCAAGCCGCGCCGCGCTTTGCGCTCGCAGTGCAGTGGCATCCCGAATGGCGCCCGAGCGCCAGCCCGTTTTCGCGCGCACTGTTTGCCGAATTCGGCGCGGCTTGCCGCGCCAAAAGTTAAGGTGATTTATGGCTAATGAAATACAACAATTCTTCCGCGATCACGGCATTTCCGAGGTAGAGGCCATCATTCCCGACATGGCCGGCATCGCGCGCGGCAAGATCATGCCGGCGGAGAAATTCGCCGAAGACGAGGGCATGCGGCTGCCTGAGAGCATCTTCCTGCAGACCGTGACCGGCGACTATCCGCCCGACACCTCCGAGGCTATGAGTCCGGCCGAAATCGACATCGTGCTGCGCGCGGACCCAAAGACGGTTCGGGTGGTGCCGTGGGCGGCCGAGCCCACCGCACAAGTGATTCACGATTGCTTCTACTCCGACGGGCGGCGCGTGATGATGGCGCCGCGGCATGTGCTGCGCCACGTGCTGGAACTCTATGAGCAGCGCGGCTGGGAGCCGGTGATCGCGCCGGAGCTCGAGTTCTACCTGATCGAGCCCAACATCGATGCCGACTATCCGCTCAAGCCCCCGGTCGGGCGCTCGGGCCGCGCCGAGCCTGGACGGCAGTCCTATAGCATTGCGGCGGTCAATGAGTTCGATCCGTTGTTCGACGACATCTACGCTTTTTGCGAGGCTCAGGATATTGAGATCGACACGCTGATCCACGAGGACGGCCCGGCGCAGATGGAGATCAATCTGCTGCATGGCGCGGCGCTGGATCTGGCCGATCAGGCGTTTCTGTTTAAGCGCACCGCGCGCGAGGCGGCGCTGCGTCACAAGATGTATGCCACCTTCATGGCCAAGCCCCACGCCAAGGAGCCGGGCAGCGCCATGCACATTCACCAGAGCATAATCGACAAGAAGACCCGCAAGAACGTGTTCAGCAATGCTGACGGCACGCCCTCGGCGCTGTTTTTCTCCCATATCGCCGGATTGCAGCGCTACGTGCCGGCGGCGATGTCGCTGTTCGCCTCCAACGTCAATTCCTACCGCCGCATGACCCGCTACCTGTCGGCGCCGATCAATGTGCAGTGGGGCTACGACAATCGCACCGCCGGCCTGCGGGTACCGATGTCGAGCATCGAGGCGCGCCGCATAGAGAATCGCGTCAGCGGCGCCGATGCCAACCCGTATATCGCCATTGCGGCCTCGCTGGCCTGCGGCTACCTGGGGATGGTCGAGGGACTGCAGCCCACCGAACCGATCTCGGGCAGCGCCCATGAGCTGCCGTATTCGCTGCCGCGTTCGCTCGACGAGGCGCTCGCGAAGCTGCGCGATTGCGAGCCGCTGCTGGAGATCCTCGGCGAGCCGTTCGTGGCCGCCTATACCATCGTCAAGCAGGCCGAGCACGAGGTGTTCCTGCAGGTCATCAGCTCCTGGGAACGTGAGCATCTGCTGCTGAACGTGTGAGCGGGCGCACCTGGGGGGCCTTTCGGTCGCTGGCGTTGCCGCCGATAATGGCGCCGCTCCCCCACTGACCCGAGAGGTCCGCCGATGAATCGCTGCGCTTGGCGCGCCGCTACTGCTGCGCTCTGGCTCGCAATGCTGCTCGCCGGCTGTGGCCGCGAAAGTCCGCAGCCGACCGCGGCTTCGGCCGCGGCCGCCGCCCCCGCCCCGGACGTCGCCGGCGTGCCGATGGACGCTCAAAAGGTCCTGAACATCTACAACTGGTCGGATTACATCGACCCGACCGTGGTGCCGGCCTTCGAGAAGGAATACGGCATCAAGGTCAACTACGACGTGTTCGATTCCAACGAGGTCGTCGAAACCAAACTGCTGGCCGGGCATACCGGCTACGACCTGGTCGTGCCGTCGGCATCGTTCATGCAGCGCCAGATACAGGCCGGCGTATTCCAGAGGCTCGACAAGTCGCTGCTGCCCAATCTTAAGAACCTCGATCCGGCGATCACGCAGATCCTGCAGGTGTACGACCCGGGCAATCAGTACGGCGTAAATTACCTCTGGGGCACTTCCGGGGTCGGCTATAACCAGGCCAGGATCGATCAGGCCATGCCAAACGCGCCGGTGGACAGTCTGGCCATGTTCTACGACCCCAACGTGGTCAAGAACTTCAAGGCCTGCGGCGTCTCGATCATCGATGCCCCGGATGAAGTGGTGGGCACCGTGCTGATCTTTCTTGGCCGCAACGCCAATAGCGAATCGGTCGATGATCTGAAGGCCGCCGAGCAGGTGCTGCTGGCGATCCGGCCTTACGTTCGCTACATCAATTCCTCGCGCTACATCGATGACCTGGCCAACGGCGAGCTGTGCCTGGCCCTGGGCTGGAACGGCGATGTCGGCCAGGCGCGCGCGCGCGCCAAGGAGAACGGCAAGGATGTGCAGATCAAGTACAACATCGCGCGCGAGGGCGCGGTCATGTTCTTCGACATGCTGGCAATCCCGGCCGACGCATCGCATCCGAAGAATGCGCACCTGTTCATCAACTACCTGCTGCGGCCCGAAGTGGCGGCCAAGAACTCGGCGCTCATGCATTATGCGACCAGCAATGCGGCCGCCTATAGCCTGATCGATCCGGCCATCTACAACGATCGCGGTGTGTACCCGAGCGAGGCGCAAAAGGCGCATCTTTATCCGAATGCGACCCACAGCCTCGTATATACGCGCGAACTCAACCGTACCTGGACGCGCTTCAAGACCGGACAATAATGGCCGCCTATGTCGAGATCGAGCAGGTCAGCAAGCGCTTCGGCGATTTCGTAGCGGTCGACAACGTTTCGCTGCAGGTCGAGCGCGGCGAGATCTTCTGCCTGCTGGGGGCCTCGGGCTGCGGCAAGACCACACTGCTGCGGCTGCTGGCGGGTTTCGAGACCCCGAGCAGCGGCCGCCTGCTGATCGATGGCCAGGACTTGGCGGCAGTACCGCCGTACGAGCGGCCGGTCAACATGATGTTCCAGTCCTATGCGCTGTTTCCGCACATGTCGGTCGAACGCAATGTCGCCTTCGGCCTCGAGCAGGAACACTTGAGCAGGGCCGAGATCCGGCGCCGCGTGAGCGAGATCCTCGCCATCGTCAAAATGGGCTCGTACCTGAAGCGCAAGCCGCATCAGCTCTCGGGCGGCCAGCGCCAGCGCGTCGCGCTGGCACGCGCGCTGATCAAGCGGCCCAAGCTGCTGCTGCTCGATGAGCCGCTCGGTGCCCTCGATCGCAAGCTGCGCGAGCACACGCAGTTCGAACTGATCAACATCCAGCAGCAGCTCGGCGTGACCTTTGTGGTGGTGACTCACGATCAGGAAGAGGCCATGACGCTGGCGACGCGCATTGGCGTCATGAATCACGGCCAGATCGTGCAGATCGGCGCGCCGCGGCAGATTTACGAGTTTCCGGCCACGCGTTTTGTCGCCGACTTCATCGGTTCGGTGAACCTGTTCGACGGCCGCATGATCGAGGATGAACCGGATTATGTGCGCGTCCAGTGCGCCGATCTGCCTGCGAGTATCCTGATCGATCACGGCATCAGCGCCGCCCCTGACGCGCCGCTATGGGTGGCGGTGCGACCGGAGAAGATCAGTCTTTCGCGCGAGGCCCCCGGCAGCGCCGACAACTGGGCCCGCGGCGTCATTCGCGAGATCGCCTATCTGGGGGATTGGTCGGTGTACCTGGTGCGGCTCGAGTCCGGCCGCGAGGTGCGCGCCACGCTCGCCAACAACACGCGCAAACCCGAGGAACAATTCACCCGCGAGATGCCGGTGTACCTGTCCTGGGACGCGTCCAGTCCGGTCATCGGCAGCACTTGAGAGCGCGAGTCAAAGCATGATCGAGCGATTGCGCAATTTCTGGCGCGCGCTGCGTATGCAGCGGTTCGCGCGCACCGCTGTGACCTCGGTGCCGATGCTGTGGCTGCTGCTGTTTTTCCTGGTGCCATTCCTGATCGTGCTGAAGATCTCGTTCTCCGAAGCGCTGATGGCCATGCCGCCCTATGCACCCATGCTTGCCTGGACGCACGAACGGGTGCTGTCGATTCAACTGCACCTGGCGAATTATCATTTCCTGTTCACCGACGCGCTGTACCTGGATTCGTTTCTGTATTCCCTGAAGGTGGCGGCAGTGTCCACGGCTCTGTGCCTGCTGCTCGGCTATCCCATGGCGCTGGGCATCACGCGTGCCAGCCCGGCGTTGCGCAATCTGTTGCTGATGCTGGTGATCCTGCCGTTCTGGACTTCGTTTCTGCTGCGCGTGTACGCCTGGATAGGCTTGCTCAAGGACGACGGTCTGATCAACAACCTGCTCATGAGCATGCATCTGATCTCCCAGCCGATTCCGATGGTCGCGAGTCCGTTCGCGGTGTACGTCGGCATCGTCTACTCCTATTTGCCCTTCATGGTGCTGCCGCTGTATTCCAACCTCGAAAAACACGATCGTTCGCTGCTCGAGGCGGCCGCGGATCTGGGGGCGCCGCCGTGGAAGGTGTTTGTGCGCGTGACCTGGCCGCTGTCGGTGCCCGGCGTGGTGGCTGGGGCGCTGCTGGTATTCATTCCGGCGGTGGGCGAATACGTGATTCCGTCGCTGCTCGGTCCGTCAAATCAGCTCATGATCGGCCGGGTACTGTCGGATGAGTTCTTCGAGAACCGCGACTGGCCGGTGGCCAGCGCCGTGGCGATCGTGATCCTGATCATGCTGCTCGGTCCCATCATCCTGTTTCAGCGCTACCGCAGCCGTGAACTGGAGGCCGCGCAGTGAGGCGGCGTCGGACACTGCTGCTGCCGAGCATGCTGGCCTTCGGGTTTGCGTTTCTGTACGTGCCCATACTGTCCATGATCGTCTATTCGTTCAATGCCTCGCGGCTGGTGACGGTCTGGGATGCCATGCATTCCCCCACACTCAAGTGGTATCGCGCGCTGTTCGCCAACGCCCAGATCATAGATGCGGCCTGGCTGTCATTGAAGATCGCCGCCATGAATGCCACCGGCGCGGTGATCCTGGGCACCATGGTGGGCTTTGCGCTGGCACGCTTTGGGCGCTTCCGCGGCCGCGGCTTGCTGGCGGCGCTCAGCACCGCGCCGTTGGTTCTGCCGGAAATCATTACCGGCCTGTCGCTGCTGCTGCTGTTCGTCGCCATGGAGCAGCTCATCGGCTGGCCGGCGCGCCGCGGCGTCACCACGATTACCATTGCGCACATCAGTTTCTCGTTGTCCTATGTGGCTGTGATCGTGCAGTCGCGGCTGGTGGGATTTGACGACTCATTGGAGGAGGCGGCACTGGATCTGGGCGCCAGACCGGCGATCGTGTTCGCGCGCATCACCTTGCCGCTGATCGTTCCGGCGCTGCTGTCGGGCTGGCTATTGTCCTTTACGCTGTCGTGGGATGATGTGGTGATATCGCAATTCGTCGCCGGGCCGGGTTCGAGCACACTGCCGATGGTGATCTTTTCCAAAGTGCGTCTGGGCGTGAGTCCGGACGTGAACGCGCTGGCAACGCTCATGGTGCTGATGGTCGCGGTCGGCGTGATCAGTTCGGCCTGGTTCCTGCAGCGCCGGGAGCGTCAGCGTACCCGTGAAATGCAGCTCGCCGCTGCTGCCGGTGTTTGAATCGTGGCCGAGCGCATTCTGCTGGGTCTGGATGTCGGCGGCTCGTCGATCAAGTCCGCGCTGGTGGATGTCGAACGCGGAGTGACCACGACCGCGCTGCACTCCGTGACGACTCCGTCGCCCTCGACTCCGGAACAGGTGCTCAGGGCCTGTGCACAGATCGATCGCGAGCTGAGTGCGAGCGGCACAGTGGGTCTGGCTTTTCCCGCGGTGGTCAAGCGCGGCATCGCCAGGACCGCGGCCAACATCGATAAATCCTGGATCGGTTGCGCCGGTGGTGAGCAGCTGGCACAGCTGATCGGCCGCCCGGTCGTGTTCATCAACGATGCCGATGCCGCCGGCATCGCCGAGGTTTCGGCCGGCGCCGGCAGCGGCGTGCGCGGCGTTGTGATCCTGCTGACCTTTGGCACCGGTATTGGTTCGGGGTTGTTTCTCGACGGCGAGTTGGTCCCCAACACCGAGCTCGGGCATATGGAGTTTCACGGCCGCGATGCCGAGTTCACGACTTCGGCGCGAGTGCGCACCGAGGAGCGGCTGGACTGGCCGGGCTGGTGTGCGCGCGTCAATGATTATCTGGCGCGGTTGCATGCGCTGTTCTGGCCGGACCTGTTCATCATCGGCGGTTCGGTCACCGAACATTTCGATCAATTCGGTCCGCTGCTGCAAAGTCCGGCGGAAATCCGGCGTGCCACCCACGCCGGCCAGGCCGGCGTCATCGGCGCGGCGTTCGCAGCGGCCCGCACCCAGCAGCGCTAGCGACCGCAGTCATGGGCTTTCGTAGCAAGCTGCCGCAGGTCGGCACCACGATCTTCAGCGTCATGTCGCGCCGCGCGGCCGAGTTGGGCGCGGTCAATCTCGGACAGGGATTTCCCGACTACGACATCGATCCTCGCCTGGGCGAGCTGGTTGCCGAGGCGATGCAGCAGGGCTACAACCAGTATGCACCGATGCCGGGACTGCCGCGTTTGCGCGAGGCGATCGCGGCCAAGCTCGCGCGCCGTTACGCCATAGCCGTGGATCCGGAACTCGAGATCACGGTCACGCTGGGTGCGACCGAGGCCATCTACTCGAGCGTACAGGCACTGGTGGGTGCCGGCGATGAGGCCATCGTGTTCGACCCGGCCTACGACTCGTACGACAGTGCCGTGCGACTGGCCGGCGCGGCCTGTGTGCACCTGCCGTTGCAGCCGCCGCATTTCCGTTACGATTGGGAGCGCGTCGCGGCGGCGATCACAGCGCGAACGCGGCTGCTGATCATCAACTCCCCGCTCAATCCAGGCTGTACCTGCCTGACGGCCGCGGATCTGGAGGCACTGGCGGCGTTGCTGCGCGGGCGGGAGATCTATCTGATCTCGGATGAGGTCTACGAGCACATCGTATTCGACGGCCTGGTGCATCGAAGCGTGCTGGCCTATCCGGAGCTGCGCGCGCGCAGCTTCGCGGTGTTCTCCTTCGGCAAGACCTTGCATGCCACGGGTCTGCGCGTCGGTTATGCGATCGCGCCGGCGGAACTGACCACCGAGCTGCGCAAGGTGCATCAGTTCAACACCTTTACCATCGCCACGGCGTTGCAGCAGGCGATCGCCCGCTACCTCGAAGAGCGCCCCGATTGCGGCGAAGGGCTGGGCGCGTTCTTCGCTGCCAAGCGCGACCTGCTGGCCGCCGCGCTGCGTGGCAGCGGCCTGGTGCTGCCGCGTGCGCAAGGCTCCTTCTTCCAGCTGGTGGACTACGGTGGCCTGAGTGCTGCCGTGGATCTGGAGTTCGCCGAGCAATTGCTGACGCAGGCGCGCGTGGCGACCATCCCCTTGTCGGTCTTTTATCAACATCCGCCACCCATGACGCTGTTGCGCCTGTGTGTCGCCAAACGCGATCAGACGCTGACCGAAGCGGCTTCACGTCTGGTGGCCCATGCGCAGCTGCACGCCGCGGGCCGCGCCGGAGCAGCAGGACCCGCATCGTGAAAAACCCCACGCTCGTGAATCACCCGCCGGCGGTGGAAGTGCCGCCGGACAACCGCCCGGTAGTCGCTCCGATTTACCAGACGGTCAAGTTTGAATTCGAGACGGTCGACGAGGCGCTGCGCTCACAGCGCGGCGAGCGGCCGGGATTCTCATACCTGCGCTCTTCCAATCCGACGTCGCGGCAGCTCGAACTGACGTTGGCGCAGCTGCAGGGCCGCGAGGATTGTGTGGTGTGCGCATCGGGCGTCGGGGTCATCGCGCAGACGCTGCTGTCATTGACGCGTCAGGGCGATCACGTGCTGGGCTTCATCGAGACCTACGGGCCGACGCGCTATCTGCTCAATCGCATGTTCGCAAAATTTGGCGTCGCGCACACGTTGCTGCCGATCGATGATCTGGAGGGCGTGGAGCGGGTGCTGGCTTCGCGGCCCACACGCCTGCTCATCTTTGAAAGCCCCACCAATCCGATCAATAAAATAGCCGACATCGCCGCCCTCACGCGCCTGGCGCGCGCCCACGGGGCTCTGACGCTGCTCGACAATACCTTTGCCGGCGTGCATCAGCACGGCCAGTACGATGTCGACATCTTCCTGCACAGCCTGACTAAATTCGTGTCCGGCCACGGCGATGTCATGGGCGGCGCCGCCATCGCGCAGGCCAATCTGATTCGAGGCCTGCGCGCGGATTTCACCGTGCTCGGCGGCGTGCTCGATCCGCACGCTGCATTCCTGCTGCAGCGTGGCTTGAAGACTTACTTTGTGCGCTATCGTGCCCAGAGCGCCAGCGCGCAGCGTATTGCCGAATTCCTGGCCGCGCATGCGGCGGTCGAGCGCACCCACTATCCCGGCCTGCCCGAAGATCCAGGCCACTCGCTGGCGCGCGCGCAAATGAGCGATTTCGGTGCCGTGGTCAGTTTCAGCTTGAAAGGCGGCGCCGCCGCCGGACGGCGCTTCACCGATGCCCTGCAGCTGTTCTCGATGGCCGCCAGCCTTGGCGCCACGGATTCCCTGGTGCTGCCGCCGCAGATGCTTGCCAGCCGCGATCTGACTGAGAAGCAGCGGCGCATCGCCGGCGTCGGGCCCGGGACCGTGCGCCTTTCCATCGGCCTCGAAGACCTCGATGACCTGATAGAGGACATCACTCAGGCGCTGACGGCGGCCGACGCCGCCGCGTAGGACCATGGCCGATGCCGCCCGTTATGCGCTGCGGTTACAATGGCCGTGCCGTCGGCTGACGGCATAGTATTCAGCGCCACCACCCGCATGTCCCGACGTCGATTTCTGCAAACCGGTGCCGCGCTTGCTGCGGCCGCCTTCCCCTGGCCGCTGGCGCTGGCGGCCGAGAGCGCGCACCCGTCCTCATTGAAGCGCCTCGGTGCCGCCGTGCCGTTCGACTACGCGCGGCTCAAGGGTCTGGCGCGGTCCCTGGCGAATGCGCCCTATCAGGGCTCGAGTACGGAATTGCCGCCGGCGATCGCCAAGCTGACCTGGGATCAATGGCAGGGGATCCGGTTTCGCGATGATCATTCATTGTGGTTCGGCGAGGGGCTGCGCTTTCGTGTGCAGCTGTTTCACCTGGGCTTCACGATCAAGAAGCCGGTGCGCATCTACAGCGTCGAGAATGCACAGGCGCAGGAACTGAGCTTCGACCCGGCACTGTTCGATTACAGCCGCAGCGGCGTGGATGCTCACAAGCTCCCGGCCACGCTCGGCTTTGCCGGCTTCAGGCTGCTGTTTCACAGCGATTGGAAGCGCGACATTGCCGCCTTCCAGGGCGCCTCCTACTTCCGCGCCGTCGACGGCGAACTGCAATACGGCATGTCGCAGCGCGGCCTCGCCATCGACTGCGGACTGCCGCGACCCGAGGAGTTCCCAGACTTCACCGCCTACTATCTGGAACGCCCGGCCAAGGAATCCAGCCAGCTGACCGTCTACGGCCTGCTTGACTCGCCCAGCGTTGCCGGCGCGTACCGCTTCGTGATCGACGTGGCCGACACGCAGATCATGGATATCGATGCCGCGCTGTATCCGCGCAAGGCTATCGAACGGCTCGGGATTGCACCCGGAACCAGCATGTTCCTTTGCGGGCCGAATGATCGGCGCGTCGACAACGACTGGCGACCGGCGATCCATGATTCCGACGGCCTGCAGCTGCGAACCGGCGGCGGCGAGTGGTTGTGGCGCCCGCTGGTCAACACGGCTGCGGTACGGGTCAACTCGTATGCCGACGAGGCGCCGCGCGGCTTTGGGCTCATGCAGCGCGATCGCAATTTCGACCACTACCAGGATGACGGCGTGTTCTACGACCGGCGCCCCAGCGTCTGGGTGGAACCGAAGGGCAACTGGGGCCGGGGCTCAGTCATGCTGCTGGAGATTCCAGCCACGGATGAGACCTTCGACAATATCGTCGCGTTCTGGAACCCGGCCGATAAACCGCAGCGCGGCCAGGAGCTGCTGTTCGGCTATCGGCTGTTCTGGTGCCGTTACAACCCGGTCAGTTGCCCGCTGGCACAGGTGTATGCCACGCGCGATGGCATCGGCGGCATAGTCGGCCAGAAGCGCGGTTATTTCTCCTGGCGATTCGTGGTCGATTTCGCCGGCGGGGATTTTTCCCTGCTGGGCGAGGATGCGCACATAGAGCCGATGATCAGCGCCTCGCGCGGCACAGTCGAGATCGCCTCGGCACGGCCGCTGCATTCGATCAACGGCTGGCGCGCCATGTTCGATCTGAAGCTGGCCGACGACAGCCTCGAGCCGATCAATCTGCGGGTATTTCTGAGCCTGAACGAGCAGCCGCTGACCGAGACCTGGGTCTATCAGTACACGCCGCCGCCGCTCGATCAGCGCCGGATTTAAGGAGTCGAGGATGAGCGACAGACTACCGGACGCGACGCTCGATCAGCTGTTCAGGAGCGCGCGTACGCGCAACGATTGGACCGACCGGCCGGTCCCCGAGGCGCTGGTACGGGAAGTCTACGATCTTGCGCGTATGGGCCCGACCTCAGCGAATGCTTGTCCGGCGCGGTTCGTATGGGTACGCAGTCCCGAGAGCAAGGCCCGCCTTGCCGATGCGGCCAGCGACACCAACAAGCCAAAGATTCTGGCCGCGCCGCTGACCGTGATCATCGGTTATGACCTCAAGTTCGCCAATCTGCTGCCGAAGCTGTTCCCGGCGAAGGGCGCGGCGATGAAGCAGAACTTTGAGTCCAACCCGTCACTGGCGCAGACCACGGCGTTTCGCAACGGCACTTTGCAGGGCGCTTACCTGATGCTCGCCGCGCGAGCGCTCGGGCTGGATTGCGGACCGATGTCGGGCTTCAACAACGCCGCAGTCGACGCCGCGTTCTTCGACGGCACCGAGATCAAATCCAACTTCATCTGCTCGATCGGCTACGGCAGCGACAAGAATATGTTTCCGCGCAATCCGCGCCTGAGCTTCGATGAAGCGGGACGCTTCGCCTGATCGGGCGAAGGCCCTAGAGATTGCGAATCAGCGCGTCGCCGAATTCGCTGCACTTGACCTTGGTTGCGCCGTCCATGAGCCGCGCGAAATCGTAGGTCACGATTTTCTGCGCGATGGTCTTGTCCATGGCGCTGATGATGGCATCGGCCGCTTCGGTCCAGCCCAGATAACGCAGCATCATCTCGCCCGACAGAATGACCGAGCCGGGATTGACCTGATCGAGATCGGCGTACTTGGGCGCGGTGCCGTGCGTGGCTTCGAACACCGCGTGCCCGGTCAGATAGTTGATATTGGCGCCGGGAGCAATGCCGATGCCGCCGACCTGCGCGGCCAACGCATCGGACAGGTAGTCACCGTTGAGATTCATGGTCGCGACCACGTCGAATTCGTCCGCCCGCGTAAGCACCTGCTGCAGCGTGATATCGGCGATGGCGTCCTTGATCAACACTTTGCCGCTCTTGAGTGCCGCGGCCTGCTCATCGTTGGCTGCCTTTTCGCCGGACGCCGCCTTGGTGCGTTCCCATTGCAGCCAGGTATACGCCTTGTCGGCGAACTCGCGTTCGGCAAGGGCATAGGCCCAGCTGCGAAACGAGCCTTCGGTGTATTTGAGAATATTGCCCTTGTGCACGATGGTCACGCTCTTGCGGGAATTCGCAATCGCGTACTCGACGGCCGAGCGAAACAGGCGCTCGGTGCCCTCGATCGAGACATTCTTTAGCCCCAGTCCGCTGGTATTGGGGAAACGGATCTTGGCGTAGTGGCGAGGGAAGGTGCTCTTGAGGATCTCGAGGAACTTCTTGTTGTCCTCGGTGCCTTCTTCGAATTCGATGCCGGAATACAGGTCCTCGGTGTTTTCGCGGAAGATCACCATATTGACCTTCTCGGGGGCCTTGACCGGTGAGGGCACACCTTTGAACCAGCGCACCGGCCGCAGACACACGTACAGGTCCAGCAGCTGGCGCAGCGCCACATTCAATGAGCGGATGCCGCCGCCGATCGGAGTGGTGAGCGGCCCCTTGATCGAGACCAGATATTCGCGGCAGCTCGCGACGGTTTCGTCGGGTAGCCAGGTCTTGAAGGCGTTGAAGGCCTTTTCGCCGGCGTAGACTTCCATCCATTGAATCCGGCGGCTGCCGCCATAGGCCTTGTCCACTGCGGCATCGAGCACGCGCACGCTGGCACGCCAGATGTCGCGTCCGGTACCGTCACCTTCGATAAATGGAATGATCGGCTGATCCGGCACGATCAGTTTGCCGTTCTTGATCGTGATTTTCTGGCCGCCGGCCGGCGCGACCGGCGTAGGCGAAGTCGGGTTCGGGTTGGTCATTTCGGCGCATGCTAGCACAGCGCACCGGGCGCAACGCGTTGCTAGAATTGCGCGCCTATGTACCGCTCATTGGCGTCGACACCGGCTGCTGACGGCTTCTGGATGCCGGCTGAATTCCAGCCTCATGAGGGCTGCTGGATGCTATGGCCCGAGCGGCCCGACAATTGGCGCGCGCGGGCGCTGCCGGCGCAGCGTGCCTTTGCCTCGGTGGCAGCGGCGATCGCGCGTTTTGAACCCGTTACCGTCGGCGTCGGCGCGCGCCAGTACCAGCGTGCGCGTGCGCAACTGCCTGCCGGCGTGCGCGTGCTCGAGCTCTCCAGTGACGATGCCTGGATGCGTGACGTCGGGCCCAGTTTTCTGATCAACCGTGCGGGCGATCTGCGCGGCGTGGATTGGATTTTCAATGCCTGGGGAGGCCTGTACCGGCCCTGTGCGCTCGATGACGCCGTGGCGCAAAAGGTACTGGAGTTCGAGCGCGCAGCGCGTTATCGCGCGCCCATGGTCAACGAAGGCGGAGCGATTCACGTCGATGGACAGGGGACGGTGCTGGTTACCGAACAGTGTCTGCTCAATCGCAATCGAAACCCGACCCTGACTCGCCGGCAGATTGAGACCCAGCTGCGCCGGTATCTCGGGGTCAGCTGTGTGATCTGGCTCGGTGAGGGCGTGGTCGCCGATGAAACTTCCGGTCACATCGATAACCTGGCCTGCTTTGCGCGTCCCGGTGAGATCTGCCTGACCTGGTGCGCTGATCCGCACGACCCGCAGTACCGGGTATCGCAGGATGCATTCGAGCGGCTCATGGCGGCGCGCGATGCCCGCGGGCGGCGCCTCAAGGTGCACAAGCTGCCGGCGCCGGGACCGCTGCATATGACACGCCGGGAAGCGGCTGGCGTCGCGCCGGGGCGCGGCATACGTTCATTGTCGGCGGGTCACCGGCTCGCGGGCAGCTATGTGAATTTCTACCTGGCCAACGGTGCGCTGATCCTGCCGCTGCTCGATGCCAGCACCGACGGCGCCGCGCGGCGCGTTCTGCGCGGCATTTTTCCGCAGCGCCGAATCATCGGTGTGCAGGCGCGCGAGATTCTGCTCGGCGGCGGCAACATCCACTGCATCACCCAGCAGCAGCCCGCGCGCCACCGGCAGCGCCCGGCGCGGTAACGCTACAGCGACGCCATCTCGCGCTCGGCGATCGACAGCCATTCCTGCTGCATCTTGCGGTAGTGGCGCGGGGCAAAGCGGGCATGCTCGAGCAGTTCCTTGAGTACGCCGCGCGCCTGCTCGGTGCGGCCACTGGCGCGCAGCAGTTGTGCGTAGCGCAGCGGCGCTTCGGCCCCGGCATAGGATTTGGTCAGTTCCTGGTATTCCTCGAGCGCTTTCTCGCGATTGCCTTCGCCTTCGAGCGCGCGCGCATACAGCAGATGTCCGTCGGGAGAGCGGAAGGTGGGATTGCGGGCGATCAGGGAATCCAGAGTTGCGCGGGCGTCGCTGAATGCCCCGGCCGCGAATTGCGCCTGCGCCAGCCCCAGCATCAGGTTTGGATCGGAATCGTACAGCCCGGTCAGCGCCTGGTGATAGACGGCGATGGCCTCGACGGGGCGGCCCTGGCGAGTCAATTCGTCGGCGTAACGCTGCCGGCTGGCCACGTCCCCGGTCATGCGCGCCTCGGTTTCGAAGCGGCGCAGATCCTGTTCCGGATCGAGCACTTTTCGCACACCGCGCACTGCGCGGCGCGTGCCGCGGCTGCCGAACAGCCCCGGCAGAATCTCCACCAGCACATAGGCGATCGCCCCGATTCCCGGTATGAACGCGATCACCCAGATCCACAGAGTATTGCGGCCGGTGCGGATGCAGTGAACGATCAGCGCCACCGTGATCACGATCGAAAAGATGGAATAGCGGAATAACGAGCCCATACGTAAAGCTTAATGGCTCGCCGCGCAGCGCGATAGCGCCGCCGGCGGCCGCGGGGAGCATGCGTGCTAAGATCCTGTGGCGGTGCAATCCGCCGCGGCCAGTGCATGCATAAAGCGAAAGTATTCCTACTGACGGCATTGCTGCTCTGCTGCGCCGTAGCTGCAGCTCAGACGCCGCCCAGTCAGGATGCCCCCAGACGACCGCGCATCGGACTGGTGCTCTCAGGCGGCGGCGCGCGCGGCGCGGCGCACATCGGCGTACTCAAGATGCTCGATCGCCTGCACGTGCCTATCGATGCCATCGCCGGCACCAGCATGGGCGCGGTGGTCGGCGGTCTCTATGCCAGCGGGCTGTCCGGAAAAGAGATCGAACAGGCGATGGCCTCGGTCGACTGGCAATCGGCATTTCGAGACCGGCTGCGGCGCACGGAGCTCGGATTTCGGCGCAAGGAAGAGGATCGCGACTTTCTGGTCAATCTGCCTCTGGGATTGCATGGCAAGAAACTGGTCATTCCCGAGGGGCTGGTTCAGGGCGAGAAACTGACCGAGACGCTGCGGCAGCTGACGCTGCCGGTTGCTACCCTGACCGATTTCGACCGGCTGCCGACGCGCTTTCGCGCGGTCGCGACCGATCTGGAGACCGGCGCCGCTGTGATTCTGGGGGATGGGGACCTGACCACGGCCATGCGCGCCAGCATGTCGGCGCCCGGGGTATTCGCGCCAGTGGAATATCGCGGTCAGCTGCTGGTCGACGGCGGCCTGGCCGAGAATCTGCCAGTCGATGTGGCGCGCGCCATGGGTGTGGACCTGTTGATCGTGGTCGACGCCGGCTATCCGCTGCAGCCGCGCAAGGACCTGGTGTCGCTGCCCAGCATCACCAACCAGGTGCTGGCGATTCTCCTGCGGCGCGATTCTGAGCGGCAATTGCGCACGCTCGCGCCGGATGACATCGTGGTGAGTCCACAGTTGGGCGATTTCTCCTCCTACGATTTCGTCGACACGCTCAAGATCGTCAACGCCGGAGAACAGGCGGCCCGGGCGGTGAGCGGTCGGCTCGAGAGCCTGGCGCTGGCCGATGACGACTATGCGCGCTATCTGCAGGCCCGGAATGCCGCCCGCAGCGGCCTGCCGACCGTGGACTTCGTACGCGTCGATGCCAATTCGCGCTTGTACCAGCGTCAGATCCAGGACATGTTCGGCCAGTTCGTCGGCAGTACGCTCGATCCGGCCGCACTCAAGGACCAGACCGACAAACTCTACGGCCGCGGCGATGTGGAGCTGCTCGACTATCGTCTGGTGCAGGATCCATCGGGACAGAATGGCCTGGATTTCCAGGCCCAGCGCAATTCCTGGGGACCCAACTATCTGCGATTCGGGGTCTCGCTGCAGGATGCCTTCCACGGCTATACCATTTTCAACGCCGCCGGGCGTCTGGATTTCACCGAACTCAACTCGCTCGGTGCCGAATCGCGCTGGAATCTGCAGATCGGCACCGATCCGCTGCTGGGTACGGAGCTCTATCTGCCGCTCTCCAATATCACGCGTTATTTCGTGGCACCGCAGCTGCAGGTCGAAGCGCACAACGTGGCGCAGGATGAAAATGGGCGGCAGGTCGGGGAGTATCGCGTCAGCAGCTTCGATGAGGGCGTTGACTTCGGCCGCGAGTTGGGAAGTTGGGGCGAGCTGCGCGTGGGAGTGCTCGAGACCCGCGGCGGCACGCACGTGAGCCAGGGCGATTTCAGCGTACCGGCCACCGACTTCAACCTGCTGCGCTACTTCACGCGTTTTGGCTACGACACGCTCGATAGCGCCAATTTTCCGCATACCGGGCAGGCACTGACGGCCCAGGTCAGCTTCGAGGGCAACGGCGGTGGCGAGCAGGGCAGCAATCAAACCACCATCGATTGGCGGGCGGCCCACTCCTGGGCCAGGAATACCGTCGTGGCCTGGTTCTCAAGCGGCATCACCACCGGCGGCAGCCAGACCAGCGTGCGCACATTTTTCCCGCTCGGCGGTTTTCTGAGTCTGTCCGGCCTGGGGGATCAATCGCTGTCGGGTCCACAGTTCGCCATAGCGCGACTCATTTATCTGCACAAGGTAGGCAATGGCGGCGAGGGCATTCTGGACGTGCCGGCTTATGTGGGGATCTCGCTCGAGGACGGTAACGTCTGGACCAGCCGCAGCCAGATCAGCCTCGGCAACACGCGTAAAGATGCTTCAGTGTTCTTTGGCGCCGATACCTATATCGGACCCGCTTACTTTGCGATCGGATACGATGAGAGCGGCACCGTTGCCTTCCACATCTTTCTCGGGCGCAGCTTCTAAAGCCTACAAGCCGCGGCTGGCGGCGAGGTTTTCCACCTTCTCGAACATCAGCGCGGGCTTGTCGCCAATGCGGGAGTACTCATGCTTGCGGCTCATATCCAGCAGTTCGACGTCGCGTTCGGCGAGAGTTGCGAACCAATGGACGCGATGCCATTCCGCGCCCATGATCTTGCGGAACGGATCGCCGGGCCGGAGACTGACGCGTACCCCGTAGGGTTTGGGGCCCTGGCCAAGGGGACGGCGTAGATTGTGAGGCTGGCAAATGGCGCTCATGGCGACGGTCGAGACTTGAGTTCGGTTCGAACGCCTCAATTGTAGCGGCATTGAAGCGCAAAGCACGAGGACTACCATGAAGGTTCCTGAAACGCACTTTGTAAACGGTCATCGCATCCAACCGCCGTTCCCGGATGGCATGCAGCGCGCCCTGTTCGCCCTGGGCTGCTTCTGGGGCGCAGAGAAGACCTTCTGGCAGCTTCCGGGCGTCTACTCCACCGCGGTGGGATATGCAGGCGGCGACGCCCCCAATCCCAGCTATCAGCAGGTCTGCACCGGCTTGACCGGACATGCCGAGGCAGTACTGGTCGTGTTCGACCCGCAGCGCATCGCCTACGAGGAACTGCTCAAGGTGTTCTGGGAGTCGCACGATCCCACGCAGGGCATGCGCCAGGGTAACGACGTCGGTACGCAGTACCGCTCTGCGATCTATACCTTTGACGATGAGCAGCGCCGCAGCGCCGAAGACTCCAAACGTGTGTTCCAGCAGGCACTGACCAAGGCGCATCGCGGAACCATCACCACGGAAATTCGCGAGGCGGCGCCGTTTTTTTATGCCGAGGACTACCATCAGCAATACTTGGAGAAGAATCCGGATGGCTATTGTCCGAATCACTCGTGCGGGGTCAGCTTTAAATCTGCGGAGTTACGGGAGGGGGAGAAGGCGTAAGAGTTGGTTTGCCGCGGGTTCTATCGTGGAACCGCGCTACTGCGGGCCTACATGGAAGCTTACAAGTGAATTGGCCGCGCTCTTCCCAGCCATGATGCAGAATACCGTAGCACCAGGTATCACCCTGTTTCCTCCTGAGAGACAGGCGGCTACGCTCTACCGTCGCTCGATGGCCACAGATGCTCGGCGCTAAGGTGGGCCCAGACGCACGGCGGCGTGCTGGGCCCGAGTCCTTAAGGATGCACCGCGTGCACCCTGCCGCGCCGTGTTACCGAGTCCCTGCCGCGGCCAGCACGACCGGGGCTAAGGCGCCGAACTTAGAGGCGAAAACAGCGGACAGTGCCGGCTCATTGACACGGGTCACCGCGTCGGCGATTACCTTTTGCAGGCAGGCGTTCTTGCGCCACCTGTACGCCTCAGTGCTGGTGTACATGCGCGAGCAAACATCGTCGGCCGCGCCGTGGATCCGGCCATAGAGGGCGACAGCGCCCTTTGAGGTCGAGACGTCGAGATCGGCGTATTTGACAATGACCTGCGGGGGTGTCACGTCCTCCTCGGCGCTGGACACGGTGGCGAAGCTCAAGGCCAGGGCGCTGAGGATCGCGCCGACGGCCAGGGTGCGAAGGGGTGTAGAGGGGATGATGTTCATGGTGGTCTCCTTAAGCTAGGGTTGAGACAGACGCTGGGGTTACTGCATCGATCGTCGCGAGGTGCTCTCTCGGCCCGCTGCCGGGGGACACCCGGTTGGCCCAAATCGCTGCCTCACCAATACAGACACCGTTCGGGTGCCAAACCCGACATCCGACTTGCCGATTGCGTGGCAAACGCTTCTCTGGCGCGTTAAGTTGGCCACCGATGAGTCAAATCACCGAGCTGCGGGGCCGGGTACAGGCCGGCGATGCAGGGACTGATCCAGAGCAGACGGTCCTAGCCGCGCATGAGGCGCCTGAGCCGTTCAAGCAGGCAGACGCTCGATTGGCCCAGATTGCTGAGATGCGCTACTTTGGCGGCTATAGCGAGCAGGAGATCGCCGAAACGTTAGGGGTGACCGAACGCACGGTGCAGCGCGACTGGGAGAAGGCGCGACTGATCCTAGCGGCTTCATTGCGCTGAGGCGCTAAGCTCCAAAGGATACCGATGGCTCTATCGATTCCTCAGATGGCGCGCATGAGCCAACTGCTGGAAGAGGCATTGGGGCTGGATGAGGCCGTGCGCCTCCCCTGGCTGGAGAAGGCCACCCGAGAGCACCCGGATCTGGCCGCAGCGTTGTGCGAGTCGCTGCTGCCCGGAGCGGCACAGGCAGCGCATCTGAAATCGCTGATGAGCCTGCCGAAGCTCGGTGCTGCGGAGGGGGCCAGCGTCCCATCCGCAAACGGCTTGAAGCCCGGTGCGCGCGTGGGGCCGTACGAGCTGATTCGATTGCTGGGCGCCGGGGGCATGGCGGAGGTGTGGCTGGCGCGCCGCGCTGATGGGGCCTTCAAGCGCGAAGTGGCCCTGAAACTGCCGATGCGCAATCGCCTGCAGACGGGTCTTGAGGCGCGCTTTGCGCGCGAGCGCGACATTCTGGCCAGTCTGGAGCACCCGCATATCGCGCGTCTTTACGATGCGGGAGTCGATCCGCAAGGACTGCCCTACCTGGCGATGGAATACGTGCAGGGTGCGCCGCTGACGGACTGGTGCGACGCGCACCGGCTCGGGATTACGGGCCGCCTCGGGCTGTTCCTGCAGGTGCTCGAGGCCGTGCAATACGCCCATGGCAAACAGGTCGTTCACCGGGACCTCAAGCCCTCGAACATTCTTGTCACCGAGTCGGGGCAGGTGCGGCTGCTGGACTTTGGAATCGCCAGACTGCTCGAGGCTGAAGAGACGGATCAGCCCGGGCTGACGAGTGTCCACGGCCGGGCGCTGACTCCAGACTACGCCAGTCCCGAGCTGCTGCGCGGCGAGCCGATCGATGCGCGCAGTGATCTGTACTCCCTGGGCGTATTGCTCTACGAGCTGCTCTCAGGCACTCGACCCTATCGACTCAGGAGCGCGGCCTCGATCGGGGCGCTCGATCAGGCCATCCTCACTTTAGAGGTAAGGAGGCCTAGCACCCAGCTTGGGCCGTCTGCGGCCGCGGTTCGCAACAGCACCGTAGAACGGTTGGTGCGGCAGCTGCGCGGAGACCTGGATGCCATCGTGCTCAGGGCGCTGGCGAAGGATCCGGCGCAGCGCTATCTCAGTGCCGCTGCCCTGGCAGGCGATTTGCGAGCCTATCTGGATGGCAAGCCCGTTCGCGCTCGACCGGCACGAATCGCTTACCGTCTGCGCAAGTTCGTGCTGCGCAATAGCACGCTGGTCAAAGTCATCCTCACAGCCGCCGCCGCGATTCTTGCCACGATGAGTTATGCCATATACCGCGAGAGCCGTGCCCCGGTAACGGTGAGCGTCGCTGCCACGAACCTCGTCAACGATAAGTCGATCGCCGTGCTGCCGTTCGTGGACATGAGCGAGCACAGGGATCAGGAATATTTCTCCGACGGCCTGTCGGAGGAACTGATCGACAAACTGACAAATGTCGCGGATCTGCGGGTGCCGGCGCGTACGTCGTCGTTCTACTTCAAGGGCAAACAGACGACCATCGCCGATATCGCCAAAGCGCTTGGCGTTGCGCATGTCTTGGAAGGTAGTGTGCGCAAGTCCGGCGATACCCTGCGCGTCACCGCACAGCTGATTCGCGTCGACAACGGCTACCACGTCTGGTCGGAGACCTACGATCGCAAACTGGAAGACCTCTTCAAAGTCCAGGATGAGATTGCCACTGCAGTCGTCGGGGCGCTCAAGCTCAAGCTCCTTGAGCCGCCAAGCATGAAGGATCGGCAGACCGCGATCCCGGCGGCTCACGACCAGTATCTGATTGGGCGACAGCTTCTCTCGGGCGGCAATTACACTGTTGATCGCAATGCGGCTGAGGCCTTCAGAAGAGCCGTAAATCTCGATCCGAACTACGCCTCGGCTTGGGCGGGACTCGCCGAAGCGACTCTTGATGCAGATCCCACGTCGGTCGCTGAGTTCAACGCCATGAGGCAAGAAGCACAAACTGCGGCCGACAAGGCTATCGCGCTGCGGCCCGATCTTGCCGATGGGTACATCGCGCGAGGTTACATTCGATCGTTACATTTGAGGGACTTTCAAGGGGCAGACGAGGATTTTCGGCGCGCGCTCAGCATCGACCCCGAGAATTCCGACGCTCTCTACCGATATTCGAACTCGGTGCTGATGCCCACAGGCCGACTGGACGAGGCAGTCGCGATGGCAGAGCAAGCGGTGAAGAGCGATCCGCTCAATGCCGATGCCTGGGCCAGGTTAGGGGGAAACCAGTTTTATCGCGGCGAATACCTCGCTGCGCGCGAGTCGTGGCAGCGCTCGCTGGAGATCAATCCGCGGCAGTCATGGGTCGCTTCCTCCGTGGCGTTAACCTTCCTATTGATGGGAGAACCGGCTAAAGCCCTGCCGATGTCGCAAGGCGCATCGGATGAAGAGTTTCGACTGCAGGGCGCCGCGCTC
>Ga0302324_100000759_pt1 | contig 81679 bp, 59 predicted proteins | sample Palsa_T0_1_FD_201949 | JGI IMG/M metagenome (GOLD analysis project Ga0302324, IMG submission 201949) | Peat permafrost microbial communities from Stordalen Mire near Abisko, Sweden - Palsa_T0_1 | ecosystem: Environmental > Terrestrial > Soil > Palsa > Peat permafrost | place: Sweden: Abisko...
CCATCCCACGAACCCCGGATTTCATGGCCGGGGTCATCAACCTGCGCGGCAGCGTGGTTCCGGTCGTCGATCTGCGTTTGTGTTTTGAAATGTCGAAGACAGAGCACACGCGCAACACCTGCATTGTCGTCGTCGAAGTTCTGTTGGAGGGCGAGTCAACCGTGATAGGAGCGCTTGCCGATTCAGTCGAAGAGGTGATCGATCTCGATCCGGATCAGATTCAGCCGCCACCTCGCATCGGAACCCAGATCCGGACCGATTTCATCAAGGGGATGGGCAAGCGCGACAACCAGTTCATCATGATCCTGAACATCGATCGCGTCTTCTCCGCCGAGGAGCTGACGGCGGTCCGCGTCGATGGTCCGGTGAAACAGGACACACCGGCTAAGCAGGATGTATCCATTCAGCAACTCGCTGAAGCCGCCGCCTGAAGAAGGGATTGGATCGGCTCGGTCGGTTCTTTCATTGCGGAACCGATCGATCGCCGTTCACATCGAACGATGATTGCTCAAGACGAAAACATCTCCGCCAAGGATTATGCGCGGCTCTGCGACCTCATCTACGCGGAGGCGGGCATTCACCTCAACCTGGAAAAGAAGACCATGCTTGAAGCGCGCGTGAAACGGCGCCTCAAGATTCTCGACATTGCCACCTATGGCCTCTACTGCGACTACCTGTTCGGGCACAAGGGTCTCAAGGACGAAATCTCGCACCTGATCGACGTCGTTACCACCAACAAGACCGACTTTTTTCGCGAGTCGAAGCACTTCGATTACCTCACCGCCAAGGCGCTTCCCGACCTCCAGTCTCGCGACCGCTCGGGAAGGCCGCTGCTGATCTGGAGCGCGGGCTGCTCGACCGGAGAAGAGCCGTACACGCTGGCCATCGTGCTCAGCGAGTATGCGCTCACCCATCCCGGCTTCCGCTTCAGAATTCTGGCTACAGATATCTCGACCATTGTTCTGGCCGCGGCCGATCGCGGCGTCTACACAACGGAGGTCGTGGCGCCCGTCCCAACCGCTCTCAAGCTGAAATACTTTCTGCGCAGCAAGGACCGCACCGCGAACAAGGTGCGCGTCACTCCGGAGTTGCGGCGCGTGGTCGAGTTTCGCCGCCTGAATTTCATGGACGCCGATTACGGCATTACGGAGAAGGCTGACGCGATTTTCTGCCGCAATGTGATCATCTACTTTGACCGTCCCACACAGCAGCGCATTCTGGGCAGGCTCGCAGACCACCTTATCCCGGATGGATACATGTTCGTGGGGCACGCCGAGACGCTGCACGACATGAACCTTCCACTGACTCCGGTGGCCCCGGCGCTCTACAGGAGATTCGATGGGCCAGCCTGATGCGGCGTTGCCGGAGATTTATGTGCTGCCCGGCGAATCGCACCTGGTAACCGAGCCGATGATTCTGCGTACCGTGCTGGGCTCCTGTGTCGGCATCGCGTTCCTCATTCCGCGGCTGGGCATCGGCGCGCTCTGCCATCCCATGCTGCCCAAGTACCCAGTCAAACCGGGGGTGGCCCAGAGCCTGGCCGACGGACGCCGTTATGTGGACTTCGCCATTCGCGATTTGGCCAGCCAGTTTGACTCCCGCGGGGCGCGCAGGGCAGAAGTGCAGGTGAAGCTTTTCGGAGGAGGCGATGTTCTGCTGGTGGGCAACCCGGGTTCGCGGCCCACAGTTGGGAAGCTGAACTGCGAGGCCGCGCTGCGCGAGCTGGGGGAACTCGGATTCGAGGTGATGGCGTCCAGCCTGGGCGGCGCGGTGGGCATCCTTATCAAGTTCAACACCCAGACCGGGGAAGTTCTGCTCAAGCGCCTTGGCTGACCGGTGTTGGCCACGTGAACTCCCACAGCGTGCTTCATTAATCGCAGCAGTATCTGGACGGAATCCCTCAGGGGTTAAAACCCCGCGTCTTTCCTACCTCTTTCGGCACGACTGAAGTCGTGCCCTGACACAAGGCAGGTTTATGAATCACGCTCTAGCAAGGAACCAGAGAGGCGGCAGTTGTGGCTACTCGCAAGATTCGCGTTCTCATTGTGGACGATTCCGCGGTGGTGCGCCAGACACTCACCGAAGTGCTTTCCTCGGACCCGGGGATCGAGGTGATCGGCACCGCCGGCGATCCGTTTGTCGCGGCGGAACGGATCGGTGAGCAGGTTCCCGACGTCATCACTCTGGATATTGAAATGCCGCGCATGGATGGGCTTACGTTCCTGAAGAAGCTCATGAGCCAGCATCCCATTCCGGTCGTCATCTGTTCCAGCCTTGCGGAAGAGGGCGCGGAAAGCACCTTCCGGGCCTTGGAATATGGAGCGGTTGAAATCATTACCAAGCCGAGGATGGGGACCAAGCAGTTCATCGAGGACTCTCGCATCGCCCTGTGCGATGCGGTCAAGGCGGCGGCCGCCTCCAACCCCCGCATTCTCCGTGCCAGCCATACGGTTCAACCCAAGCTCACCGCGGACGCTGTGCTTGCGCCCGCCACCCATGCGATGGCCGAGACTACCGAGAAGGTGGTGGTTATAGGCGCGTCGACGGGTGGCACAGAGGCGCTGAAGACCGTCCTCGAGGCATTTCCGGCAGACACGCCAGGCATCATCATTGTCCAGCACATGCCCGAGCTCTTCACGCGCGCCTTCGCCAACAGGCTGGACGGGCTTTGCGCCATTACTGTGAAAGAAGCTGAATCCAACGACACTGTTCTGCGCGGCCGCGCCCTCATTGCGCCGGGCAATCATCATCTGCTGCTCAAGCGCAGCGGAGCTCGCTACTATGTAGAAGTAAAAGATGGGCCCCTGGTTTGCCGCCATCGTCCTTCCGTCGATGTTCTGTTCCGCTCCGCGGCGCGCTATGCCGGCAGGAATGTGGTCGGTGTGATCCTTACCGGTATGGGCGACGACGGGGCCCGCGGAATGCTGGAAATGAAACAGGCCGGCGCCACCACCATTGCCCAGGACGAAGCCACCTGCGTGGTCTTTGGCATGCCGAAGGAAGCCATCAAATTGAACGGCGTCGACAAGGTCCTGCCCCTGCAATCGATCGCCGGGGCCATCCTCACCTGCGCCCGCTGAACATGGACTGCGGAAAGCATTCCTGCGCCCCGTCGGCCCGATGGATTCGGCTCTAATCCTCCTTTTAATCCTGCCGATGAATTCTCTGTGCGTCTTGTACACCCAAGCTGCCGGGACACAGGCCCCGGCCCACATCACAACAACCCTGAGGAGCTTTCATGGCCATGACAATTCTTGTCGTCGACGACTCCGTCACCATGCTGATGAGCCTGAAGACGACCCTTGCCATGCACGGATTTCAGGTTGAAACCGCCAACCAGGGCCAGGCGGCGCTCGATAAATTGACATCCGGCCTCAAGCCGAATCTCATTCTCACCGACATCAACATGCCCATCATGGGTGGCATGGAGCTGATCGGCAAAGTCCGCGCGCTTCCCGGCTTTCGGTTCATTCCTATTCTGACCCTGACCACCGAGAGCGAAGCCTCGAAACGCGACGAAGGCAAACGCCTTGGCGCCACCGGTTGGCTGGTGAAGCCGATTGCAGGCGACGACCTGGTCAAAGTGATCAAGAAAGTTTTGCCGGGAGCGTAAGATCATGGCAAATCCCCAATACCCGATTCGGAGTGCCGGCTCGCAGAAGACCGAGCCCGCAGAGGACGCGCATCAGGAACTGATAGAACGGGAAGATCTTCGCCTGCGCAAGGCCCGCCGCCGGATTCTCTTTTCTCTTGCGTCCGCCGTGATACGCCCCTTCCTCTTTCTGATTGTTTTGTCGTATTTGATGGGGCCCGCATTGCTTCCTTACCGGCTTCACGTCATTGAGTTGATCGTCCTTTTCGCGGTTGTGCCCGCCGTATTCGTCACGCTGAGGGACGGTGCGCAGGCCCGCCGCGGCATTGCTGCGCTCGGGGCGATGGGAAGAATGACAGATTCCGAGCTTTCGACGACATGGGTGGGGCGCTATGCTGTGCGAGACGAGATCAGAGCCTCCAAGCCTTACATTGACGTGATGAGCCAACAGATCGGCGACTCGCTCACCGACTCCGAACGGGAGGTCACGCAAGTCATCGAGCAGATCGGCATCCTGGTCGAGAAGTCCAGCCTGCAAAGGGAGCACATTGGCCGCTCCATTCAGAGCGGCAAGGCCCTCACCGAGCATACACAGGCCCGCGTTGAAAGCAACAAGCAGATTGTCACCGGCGTCGAGATGCAGTTGCACGAGCAGACCGGGGAGTTGCGCACCAACTTCGAGCGCATCCAGGGCCTGGCCAATGAAGTTGGTGCGCTTACTCCGCTCATCAAAGTGATTACCTCCATCGCCCAGCAAACCAGCCTGCTGGCCCTGAATGCCGAAATCGAAGCTGCGAGGGCCGGAACTGCTGGCAGAGGATTTGCCGTGGTTGCATTCGAGGTCCGCAAACTCTCCGTGCTCTCAACAAAAGCAGCCGCCGATATAGCAGCCAAAATCACATCGACCTGCTCCAAGGTTAATAGCGAGATGCACCAGGCCAAAGCCTCGATCGAGCGGCACGAGGCAAACAGCACCATGAGCCACCTGATCGCCGAATTGGGAACCATGCAGCAGGAGTTCACCACCAACAGCAAGTTGCTGCTGGAGGTCATCGGGGAAGTCGACACAAACTACCAGGAGAGCGTTGACCGGCTTTCCCAGGCACTCGGCCACATCCAGTTCCAGGACGTAATGCGGCAGAGGATGGAACACGTGCAGGAGTCGCTGCTGGAAATGCGCGACCACATGCTTTGGCTGGGCGACAGGCATGACGATCTCGGCTGGGACGGAGTCCTGGATCGCAGCTTCACGTCAATTCTCGCCGGTCATTTCGACAAATACAAAATGGCGAGCCAGGCCGTGACGCATAACGCAATCTCTGGAGGAGATCTGGTTTCGGACCACTCCCGGCCGGCCATCGAACTTTTTTGAGGCTCATCAGGAATTCGCGCCCGCGGTAAAGAAACTCTCGACCGGATGCGGAATGCCAAGCGACTGGGTGGGCGAAGCCCTCTCGAGCCCGTGCCCGCGTTTTTGCGTGGCCGCAGTCAGGCCGATATATCCTGCAATTGGAAGTCGTTTCAGCAGGCGGTGCAGCCTCAAGCGCCTTTGACGCTCGTGAAGTGAAGTGGCTCTTTATACAATTCTATTTGTGACTTTGAACATCTTTCTGAATGCGAAGGTGAGAGCCATCCAGAGGAGTATTACATTCAACCGGATGCTTCGGACCATTCAATTATTCCTGGTGCTCGTCCCGATTGCCAGCGCATCCCTGATGCGGGCGCAAGGTGGCCCCCCGTTTATTACTGACGACCCCGGAACGCCGGGTAATCGGCACTGGGAGATCAACCTGGGCTGGATCGCCGACCACAATCCCGGAAACGCCTATTACGAGGTTCCGGATTTCGATATCAATTACGGCTGGGGCGACCGCATCCAGCTCAAGTATGAGCTGCCGATCGCAGTTGCGACGGACCCCAACAACACCACGCGCGCGGGGCTGGGCGAGTCGCTGCTTGGCGTCAAGTGGCGGCCCTACGAATATCATCGAGCGGGTGAAAAGAAGTCCGACGAGAACATGCTCTTTTCGATTGGGACGTATCCGCAAGCCTCGATCAACAACCCGACCAGCGCGGTGCGCAGAGGGATTGTCGAGAATGGCCCGCAGTACTATCTGCCGGTGGAATTCACCGCGAAGGCTGGGCCGATTGGCTTTGATGGCGAAGTGGGCCACTGGTTTGGGAACCAGCTGGTTCCGAGTCGATGGGGACGGGGACTCATCGCCGGACACGAGTTCAACGACCGGCTGGAGCTTTACGGTGAGATTTACGACTTGCAGGATATAAACCGTTTGAACGGATTGCCCAAGCAGCGCGAATTGACGTTGGACTTTGGTGGACGGCAATCTCTCGATCGTGAAGGACATATACGATTGCTGTTCATGGGCGGACGGGCCATCCAGGCCGTGACGCGACAAGACAGTGAGCCCAACTGGATTGCATATGTTGGAGTGCAGTTTTTGCTTGGGCCGAAGGATCCCGCGGAAAATCCGGATGCGCCAACTCCAAGGTGATTCGCCGCTATCGTCCTGGTGAGCAACTGTTCCTGGAATGTCTCCGGACCGGCACTTACTCTTCGGGGTAATAGACGCGATGAGGCTGGCCCGCTTTGCTGCGCTCGGCCAAATTCAAGCGTAGAATTGTTTATCCTGTGAAACACGACGCTCGGGAACCTGAAACTCAACAGGAGAAAACCTGGCACGTGAGGGGCGAGAACTCAGCTCGCCCTTTGGCCACCATCGATTCATGACGGGCATCGCCGCCGCTTGAATAGCTGGTCGCGACGAGCTCTCCTCTTATGAGCGAAGACGATACGAACGAGTTGTTGGTCTCTACGATTCACGCCAGACCGGACCGATGTGCGGCGCAGAGTTTGAGGATCGAAAGGAATCGATGCCTGTAATCAAGAATCTGCCAAACGCTGCACAAATTCTGATATTCGGTTTGGTTTTTGCAAGCCTGGGCACCGTACGTGGGCACGCGCAAGAAGCCAGAATCACTGGCAATGCTCGCGTCGATCACCTGCTGGGACAAATGACGCTGGACGAAAAGATCGCTATGATCCACGGCAGCGGAGAAGATGCCTCGACAAGCCAGGGTGTGGCCGGTTATCTGCCCGGCATCAAGCGGCTCGGCATTCCTCCAATGCGTTTTGCCGATGGACCGCCGGGAATCCTCACGCGCGTTCCCGCCATGGCGCCCACATCCACAATGGGGCTGGCTGCTACATTCAGCCGGGTGGACGCTCGGGAGAACGGCGCGGTCATTGGCCGCGAAGCCCGCAGCCGCGGCGTGAGCGTGGCTCTGCAGCCCTTCATCAATATTGATCGCGACCTCAATTACGGCCGCGGGTACAACACATTTGGTGAAGATCCGTTCCTGACCGGCGAGATGGGCGCAGCGGAGATTGTGGGCATTCAGAGTGAGGGTGTCATGTCGCAAGCCAAGCACTTTGTCGGCTACGACACGGATGCCACAAATGTGTTCATCGACGATCAAACCTTGCACGAGGTTTATCTGGCTCCCTTTGCGGCGGCAAGTAAAGCTGGGGTGTCGTCGATCATGTGTTCGTATAACAAAATCAATGGACCTTACTCCTGCGGAAACTCTGACACGCTCACCAAGATTCTGAAGGGACAGATCGGCTTCAAAGGGTTTGTCACTTCCGACTGGGGAGCAACGCACGCGACAGACTTCATTAACGCCGGACTGGATATGGAAATGTCCGGCCCGCTTCCTGTTCCTTTTGCAGGGCCTTCCTATTTCGTGAATGGACCCAAGCGCGTGGCAATCGGGAATGAGATGCCGGATGGACCGGCGCTGAGCGCGGCCGGTTTGCCCGAAGAGCCGGCGCAGAAGGGCTGGGAAGGTTCCTCGGAGCCTTGGCCAACAACCGATCTGAAAAAGCTTGTTGCGGCGGGCGTGGTTTCAGAGGATACGATTACCCGCGCGGCAGGCAGAGTGCTATTGCAGATGGACAGATTCGGATTTCTCGACGGAAAGAACAAGCTCAACGTGACTTCGCAGGACAACACCGAGGACGCGAAGATCGTGGAGAAAACGGCTATCGATGCGGCGATACTGCTGAAGAATGACAGCGGGGTGCTTCCGCTGAAAACAGGCGATCTGGGAAGCCTTGTGATGATCGGGCCGGGCGCAGGCCAGATTGTCTCCGTAGGCCTCACCGGCGAGAAAGCCGTGGGCCTGCCCGCGCTCGAAGTGGGACCGCTCGCGGCTTTGAGACAGTTGGCGGGAAGTTCGGCGCATGTGACCTATGCCGCTGCGGACGATATGACCGGAACTGCAATTCCCGCAAAGTATCTTTCGCACTTTGACGAAGCGGGGCTTGAACGGCGCGTTTGGAACGAGGACGCGGTGTCTATCGATCCGCAAATTGACTTTACCCTCGGTAAACACAATGCGCTGCCTGCCAACCAGAGCATTGCGTGGGCTGGAACATTGACAGCGCCTGAGAGCGGCAAATACCAGCTTCATCTGCAACTGCTGGGCTGCATTGGGAAGCTCAGGATCGACGACCAGATGGTAGACAAGAACTGGTTCAACTGGATTCATGGGGAAGTGACACAGGCCGGGCAGGACAACATCTTTCCCACCCCTGATGGGCTGGACAATCTTCGCGCCGCAATGGAATTGAGCGCCGGTCCGCATCGTTTCTATCTGGAAGTAGTTCCCGACGGCTCGAATAATCCGGTCGAGTTGAGAGTAAGCTGGGTAACCCCGCAACAGCAGGCGGATAACTACCGCGCCGCCATTGATGCGGCGAAACACGCAAAGACCGCCATTGTTTTTGCATGGAGCCGGACATGGCCGGTCTTTCAACTGCCCGGCGATCAGGACAAGCTTATTCACGATGTAGCAGCCGTGAACCCCAATACGATTGTGGTGCTCAACGTGAGCCAGGCTGTGGCTATGCCCTGGCTGGCTGAGGTGAAAGCTGCGCTGGATATGGGATGGACGGGCGACATGGGCGGATGGGCAACAGCCAAGGTGCTGCTGGGCCGCGCGAATGCCGGAGGACGGCTGCCTTTTACCTGGCCTAAGCGCCTCGAAGATACGCCGGCAAACGATCCCGCTCATCCCGAACGCTCGAAGAGCGGCGTGGATGGGAAGACCACATTCAGCGAAGGCATCCTGGTGGGCTATCGCTGGTTTGATCGCAACAAGATTGAACCGCTGTTCCCGTTTGGATTCGGATTGTCGTATACAAACTTCGCATACTCCGATATCAAGACCAGCCCCGCGGCCGATGGCGGCGTGGATGTGAGAGTGAAAATCCAGAACACCGGCGTTGTGAGCGGCGATGAGGTGGCGCAGGTTTATCTTGAAGCGCCCAGTGATCCTCCACCGGGTGTGCAGTTCGCCGACGACACACTGGCCGGGTTCGAGCGCGTTCACTTGGCGCCGCATCAGTTTGAAAATGTCGTCATTCATATCTCGCCGCGCCAGCTTCAATACTGGTCGACGGCGCAGAATCAATGGCTGACTCCGGCGGGGACCCGAACAGTCTGGGTGGGGAGTTCCTCGCGCGATCGCAGGCTCGAAAGCCGATTTGATCTCAAGTGAAGGTCTTCCGTGACTCGTTCTCTTGCGGATTCAATCTGCCGGATTCGCCCCGTCCGATTCAAGGAGAAATGCTCCGATGCAATCTCGAAGAGAGTTTCTTGGCATGGCGCCTGCCGGCCTTCTGGGCGCTGGCTATATAGAGGTTTTGCAGACGCAGCCCATTCACGAGCCGTCGCTGGTGCTATCGCCGGCTCAGGCCGTGTATCGCCCGCTTGATGAGGTTACGCTGCTCGGTGCTGGCGAGGGTCGGCTGCTGCTGCTGGACGGAGACGGTGTTACTTATTTCGACCAGGGTGTAAAGCTGCCTGCGTCCTTCCGGCCCGGTGGCGCGCTGGGCACGCATACGGCGCTGCTTCTCGACGCCGACGGCAAGCTGATGGGTCGCGCCAGTTTTTTCGTCGACACGCAGACCGAGATTCGCGAGCCCAGTGGCGAGTTTCAACATCTGCTGGACACGTTGTATTGGACCATGGCTTCAGATGGACCGGTGGGCGCGCGCCGCCACAATGGCCGCGTGTATACCTACTGGGTCGACTGGCTTCTTGACAACACAAACACGCTGAAGGGCATGCGCTATTTTTGGCCAGAGGTTCGCCAGAGTTTTGAAATTTTCGCTGACACGCAACGCGAAGACGGCATGATCTGGGAAAACCATATCGATCGAACGCCGCCGGAGAACGATTGGGACCGGCGCTTCAAGTACGGTGATTTTTCGCGGTCGGCCGACGATGGCTATCTCGGTTTGCGTCGCGCGCCTGTCGAGAACCACGTGGAAATGTACTTTCTTGAAGCCCTTTACCTGGTGTGGAAGACCACGGGCGACGACGCGTGGATGCAACAGCATTTGGATCGCGCCTTGCATGCCGTGCGTTACTCCACCAGTGACCCCTATCGCTGGTCGAAGCAATTCGGCCTCATCAAGCGAGGGCTCACAATCGATACGTGGGACTTCCTTTGCGACAGCGAAGCCGCATTGGTCGGCGGCGACATCATGGTCGTCGATCTGGAGAAGACGCACTTCGGGATATTCTTCGGCGACAACACGGGATTGATCGCCGGCTGCCGATATCTTGCCGAGATGCTCGATCGGGCGGAGCGAGGGGGGGATGCCGGCGAAATGCGCAAGCTTGCCGATGAGTTGGAAGAACGGCTGAATCGCATTTCTTGGAATGGACGCTTCTATACACACTGGGTGGCTGAGGACGCGGAGTTCCGGCCTGACCTGGGCGTCGATATGAACACCCAGGTCTCGCTTTCCAACGCCTATTCATTGAACCGTGGCATTCGTCGGCAACAGGCCGCGGCAATCATCAACACGTATGCGGCAATTCGAAAAGAGATGCCCGCGACTTCTCCAGGCGAGTTCTACTCGATCTACCCGCCCTTCGCGAAGGGTTTCGGGTCGGAGCAGGCCATTTGGGACTACGTGAACGGTGGCGTGCTGGCATGTACGGCGGGCGAGCTGGCGCGCGGCTGCTTCCAGCATGGTTACGAACAATACGGCGTGGATATTCTGCGCAGGGTGCACGAGATTACGAAGCGACATCGCGACTTTTTGCCAGGTATTCTGCGCGGCAAACAGCCGGAGCGTCCGCCCACCAATTTCGTCCCGCTCGATTTGAGTGCGCAGGCCAACTGCGATACCGGCAAAGGCGTCGACGGCATCCCAGGATGGGTAGACGAACCGAACAACTACCTCATTGATTTTCCGTCTGGAGAGCAGAGCTTTCGAGGCGTGACCTTCCAAATTGCGTCTGCGGAAAAGAACAGTCACCGCGTTTGCATCGGTGTCTCTTCATCGCCGAAGTACGCAGCGAGGACGGAAATTCCCGTCCATCAACCTTGCCGGAGCTTTTATCTGTTGCATGCAGGCTCAGGCCGCGAAGCAACTCTGGGCAAGTTGACGATTCACTACGAGGACGGCAGCAAACAGATTGAATACATGGAGCGCGGCGTCAACGTTGGTTCGTTCTGGGCACCGCAAGATCTAGAATTCAACAATCGGTACGGCGCCCTTGCGCAGGAGCGCATGCAGGTTGCCTGGCGAGGTAAGAGCGGACTCATCGAGAATGTGGGCGTATGGATCGCCAGCTTCGAGCCTCACAAGAGTGACGCTGTCGTTGCATCCCTGGAACTTGAGAGCATGGAAACCGGCTGCAAATGGTTTGTCATCGGAATTACTCTTTCCGACATGCCTGCTTTTCTGCCCCCGTGGAGCGATGTTTCGAGCGGAATGCCGAATAACTGGGGAGCGGGCTGCGTTACGGCGGCGCTGCTCGAAGGACTTGCCGGCATCGAAGACACAGGTGCAGGTTTTCGCGCGGCACGGATTTCTCCGCGATGGCTCGCGGCCGGTACCAATCAAGCTCAGGTGAGCGTGCGCTATCCTGCTTCGCGCGGCTATGTTCTCTATCACTATTTGCGAGAGGGCAACACCATCACCCTCGATTGCACCAGTTGCGCGGACAAAGCGATGCTTCGCGTACCGCTTCCGGCGGGCAGTCGTATCACAAACGTGCTTCTTAACGGGAAGGCCGTTGCTTCGCGCGTCGAGACTGTGGAGCAGACCGAATACATAATTGCAGAAGTGGACGCTCGCGGTGCGCATCGCCTGAAGCTCGAGTTTGCTTCATGATCGGTCAGCCCTTCTTCCTCTTCTTATTCGCCTCAATCGTTCGGTCCTCCTGGGCCTTGCTTGCTCTGAGAGAAGCCTCAGTCACCATCTTGTATTCAGTAAAGTTGTAGGGTGGCACAGCCTGCCCGCGCAGAATATTCAGCCCGAGAGCGATCAGCCGTTCCCCGTAACTCTCCGCGAAATGATCGACGGATGCGATAAACGGACTCCCCGGCTTCCTAATCTCCTCCACTGCTTCCGCAATGCAATCCTGACCGGCAATCGCCACAGTCTGTTCCCGTTGCAGTTCACGAACTGCCTCCAACACGCCCAGAGCGACGGTATCGTTATGCGCCGCGATCAGAATTCCCCGGTCTTTGGGATGGCGCGTCAGAAATTCCAGAACCAGCTTGTACCCCTTGTCGCGAAGGCCTCTGCTGTCCATGCGGACAAAAGATTCGATGGCCAGATCGGGCAGCAAAGTGCGAATTCCGTTGAACGCTCCGGTGGTGCGATTCTGCACAAATTCGCCGGCCTGCTCCATATCCAGTCCGAGAACCCAGCTCACTTTGGACTTCCAATGCTTGATCGCATAGCGGGCAAGCGCTTCTCCAGCGGTGTAGCCGATCCGGTAGTTGTCCGCCCCAAAATAAGTGGCGTGCGGGTGAGGCATGTCTACAGCAACCAGAGGGATGCCGGCCGCGGCCATCTTGTCTGAGATAAGCGCGGCCACGCTGTATTCGATTTGAAACTCGATGACGAGATCGACATTTTCCTTGACGAATCGCTCAGCATTTCGCACCGCTATCTGCGCGTCATAGTGGTTGTCGAGGACCAGGAGCTCGACTCCGTTTCGAGTTGCCGCTGATTTCAGGCTGCTGGTTACGATCTCGGAGAAAGGCATATCCGACGACTGCGCGGCGAAGCCAAAGCATATTTTCTTGGGCTGGCTGGTCAGACGATACAGCCCATCCGGCCCCTGCGCCACATATCCCCTGTGTACACAGGTTTTCAGGATCCGGTAGATGGTGGTTTTGGGCGCTCTGACTTTTTGGTAAATCTGCTCCAGCGAGAGCGAACTCTTCTCGCGCCCAAACAGCTCAAGAATGTCGAAGAGTTTAGAGACCGCGGGAACGAGATAAGACTTCTCCGGCTTGAGCTTGGATACCATCGCCGTCTTAAGTCCTTTCCCGGAATCACCCGCAGCCGGGCACCCGGAAGATTCGCTGCGCTGCTTTAATGCGGTATGAAGAGAATATACATTCCACACATGTCTGAAGCCAGAAGCATTCTGGCCTGTCGAGCCTTGCGGCTCCATGGAGCTCTTGCGATGGTTCAATACTGCCGATTCACCCTCCAGCGCGTGAGCGGGGCGAGAGGTTCAACTCACGCCCCGCCGCAGGCTGATGATTCACAGATGCAGCTTAGAACTCGAAGCGGCCCCCCAGTTGAAGGTAACGCTTCTGGTTGGCGCTGGTCACGGTGCCAAAGTTTCCGTCGGTGACATCGTTGGCCATGGGCTGCCAGTTGGTGCGATTCAACAGGTTCACAGCTTCGGCGCGGAAGAAGAACTTCGCACTGTCCGCAACCTTGGGAATCGGGAAAGCGAATCCCTTCGACAGACTCGCATTCACTGAAGCGTATCCCAGGTTGCGGAAGCTGTTGACGCCCTGCTGCTGGGTCACAGGTTCCGTTCCCAGCCCTGCAGGATCTGTGAACTGGCTCTTTGTGAACGCTCCGGCAAGTACCTCGCCCTTGGAGAAGCCCTTGCGCTTGCTGCCGCCGTAAGTGGGGAATCCAGCGCAGCCGCTGGTCCCGTTGAAGTTGTCGCAACCGTCGTTCTGGTAATCAATGCCCTCGTGGGCAACAGTAAAGGGCGTTCCTGATTGAGCAATGATGATGGACCCTATTCTCCACCCGCCAACCGTCTCATTAAGCAACTTGCTGTCTCCGAATTTCGGTATCTCGTAAACTCCGCCGAAGGAAAAAGAGTTGGCGACGTTGAACGCAGATACGCCGTGGTAGGACTCTGCATCGTAAATGCCCTTCCAGATGCTGTAAGTATTTCCCGTGCCGGTGCTGTTCGAGTCGCTCGTCGTTGGCGCGTACTGGAGAGCCTTCTCCCAGTTGTAATTCGCCTGATAGGTCAGGCCCTTGTAGGTCTGCCTCAGGGTCACAATCATTGCGTTCCAGTTGCTCGATAGCCCGTTGCGCCCATAGTTCAACTGGCCCCACTCCTGCGAAGGCCGCGTCTTGGGCGAATTGGGCATCAGGTTGTAGTCGGCATTGCCGCCTCCGCCCGCACCTGCCGACCCGTAGATCAGATCGAACCCATCGCTGCCGGAATAGGTGAGCCCGAAAACCGTATTATGCGCAAATTGTTGCTCCAGGCCGAGTGAGTAGTTGAGATACTTCTCCGGCTTCGTGGTGGGCTCAAAGCCGTTCAGGTTGGCGGAGAACACCTGCGTCTGAGCCGCATTGGAGTAAATGTTGCCGAAAGGGTCGGTGCCGTACGTCGGGTACGAGTATGTGTATCCGTAGGGTGCGCTGGTTGTCGTGAAGTCGCCGTAGGGCACCACACTGGTTTGATACAAGCTGATGCGGTTGGGCGGCTGCGTGGGCAGATTGTTGGCGATTTGATACGGCGTCATCACGTTTTCATACAGGCCGATTCCGCCGCGGACGAGCAGGGTTCGTGCTTTGAGCGGCGTGTATGCGAAGCCAACGCGCGGCATGAAATTCCAGTTCTGCGACTCGGTGAACGCATTAGCTGCGACGTGCGTTGAGGTATCCCAGGCCTGCTGCTGGAATGTGGAACCAGACCCCGGGAACAGCGGAACAAACGGCTGCGCGGTGGATCCATACTTGCTAGGGTTTCCGAAGTTGTCGTAGCGAATCCCCGCCGTCACAGTAAGGTTCGAGCGCACTTTCCAGGAATCCTCACTCCACAAGCCGTTATAGATCGCAGTGGCGCCGTAATACTGCGGCGTGTATTTGCCGTCCCCTCCAATGGTGTAGAGGCTATAGCCCGCCTGCGCCGTGTTGCTGACGAATGACATCGTGTCAGTGAAATAAAAGGGAACGAAGGCCCGGCTGAAGATTCCGCTGGAATCCTGGAAATAATCCCCGCGATAGAACTGATACCCACCCCGGATGGTGTGGTTGCGCAGTGTGTAACTTACCGTGTCACGCAATGCATAGGTGTGTTCCTTGTTGGTTTGAGAGGCAAACGGGGTAATGCCGAAGGGGAAGGTGAACTGATAGCCAGCGGCCGTGTCAATCATGATGGGCAAGTAAGGAATCGACGCCGCCCGGGGATCACCCAGGATGTTGCCTTCGATGGCGCGGAGGTTTCCGAAGTGAGCTTCATTCAGAAGCCGTGGAGAAAATAAGTGAATATAGTTGGCCGAAAAGTACTTGTTCTGACTGGGAGAATCGGAGTCGAGCTTGGGCCGTTCGGCCAGGTCGCCGAGCGTCTGGTCAATCCGCTCATACATCACATAAACGCGATCGCTGCCGCCGCGAAGGCTTTGGTCCAGGCGAAGATTCCACTGGGTTCCGTTGAAAGGTTGAGACTGATTGAAAATTGCGCCGACTGTGTAGACCGATTGGCTGCACGGAATGTCGTAGGTCAGAGGTGAATCACTGCTGGCGGTGGCGGGAACGGTCTGCGTGCTTCCACACGGCATTCCGTAGTCTCCGGCGGTTTTGGTTGTGCCGCCCTGATCGCGCGTGGGAGGCGCGAAATTGAGGCCGTAGGCCGTACCCGAGTTCGGAAACGCAGTCATCGCCCACGATGCAAAATCAGGCGTGAAATAAGGATTGGTGCTGCTGGCTGCGCCGATTCCGGCGTTCTGCTTCTCCACCGAGCCGAAAAAGAATGTCTTGTCCTTGATGATGGGTCCACCCAGCGACCCGAGCAGCAGGTTCTGATGGAACTCCGGCGAGACTTCGACCACCGGCATGCCGGCTGCGTGAGTCGGTTGCCCGGCAGCGCCGATGTTTTTCCCCGCATAGCTGTAGTCGATTGCACCATGAAAAGCATTGCCGCCGGATTTGGTGCTGAACGAGGTCTGAAGCGAGGAAGATGTGCCATTCTCTACCGAGTAGGTTTGCGATTGAAGAGAGACCTGGGCGATCATGTCGGAATTCGGGAGGATCATGGCAGCGCCCTGCGTGATTTGATCGCTCACCGGCAAATCGTCGATGAGGAACAGATTGCTGTGGACGCCTTCTCCATTCGCCACGTAATTGGGCTGGAAGTTCGACGCGAAGATCGTAGATCCATAGCCCATCGCAGGTGTCTCATTCTGGAACCCCACCACTCCGGGGGTTAACGCCAACAGCAGTTGCACATCGCGATTGGGCAGGGGCAACTGGCTGACCTCCTGGGCTGCAAGGGTCGCCTGCACGCGCGTCTCTTCAGGATTGAGCGCCTCCGCGACGCCGCTCACCGTGACGCTTACAGTGCCCGCGCCGGCGGGAATCAAGGTGACATCCACGCCGCGCGTCTCGTCTGGCGTCACCGTAACCGAAGTGGATGCGGTCTTGAAACCAGCCAGCAAGGCGACCACCGTATAGTCTCCCGGCGGCACAGCGTTGAAGCGGTAGAATCCGGTGGAATTCGTCGTCTCTTTCAAATCGACGCTTGTGCCGGTGTTGTGGAGCGTAACGGCGACATTGGGAATTACTGCTCCAGTCTGATCAGATACCGTCCCTTGTACATTACTGCCGAACTGCGCGTGGCACGGGAGCGAAAAGCAGAGCAGGGCCGCGAGCGCAAGCCATCGGAATGAAGTGAGTGCATGCTTCGACATCAAAGTCCTCCCCAAAAAGCTGCTGAAATGCTGTCAGATTCAACGAGTGAATTCACAAATGAATTAATTTCATATGTGAATTTCAATGGTCACGAACTTATTCCACATCGATAAATGATGTCAAGGGAAATCTTTGCAGCGTGAGTTGCAGGAATCCCGGCAGTCTTGGGCTGTCGACGATTAGATTTTAAATATATGAAAATAAAATGTTTATTTACTTATTGCTGTCGCCGTATAGCCTGCTCGTCCAGAATTCTGCATGTCTCTGGAACCCAGGCAGAGGCACAAAGCCCGACACCGCACAGGCTCCATTCGGCTTCTATTTTCGGAATTCATTCCATATATGAACACATTAGAGAATGAGAGACGATTCCACCCTGGACGGCAATGGAACGCATCTCCGGATTTACATCGGGCAAATCGGCGTGATATGGTGGCTAGGCCACTGTACCTCGGTTCACAAAAGCGAGTCTGCAGATCCCGGACAATTCCGGCGCTGCTCTTTCAGCAGCGACGGATCCAAAGCGACGAATCCAGGAGGTGATTGAGCATGATGTTTACCGACGCAAAACGGCTGGTGCGCGAGCCCATGTACCAGCAGATTAACGATATTCTTCGCGCGCTGCTAAAGACTGGCGAGTTCGCGCATGGGGACCGGTTCCTTACGGAAAGACAAATTGCCGAGCGTTTCCAGGTTAGCCGGCCGACGGCCAACAAGGTTCTTGGCGGAATGGTTTCAGAGGGGCTCCTTCAATTCAGAAAAGGTGTAGGCACGTTTGTCTGCTCGCCATCGCTGGATTATGACATTACAACTCCTGTGAGTTTTACGCAGAAAGTGAAAGATGCGGGAAAGACTCCGACCACACGCGTGCTTGAATTCAAGCGGATTCCCGCGTCCGCAGCGGGCGCTGAGGTTGAGGCAAAGTTGCAGGTATGGAATCAGGAACTTTTCGCCATCACCCGTTTGCGGCTTGCAGACCGTGAGCCGGTTGTTCTGGACCGGCGTTGGGTGTCTACCAATATTTTTTCCGGAATCACGCGGAGCGAATTGCGCGGATCGTTCTTCGCTCTTTGCCAAGAAAAGTATGGGCTCACAATCTCAGAGACGAACCAGACGATTCGAGCGGTGAAGCTGACGGGGCAGGACGCCAAGCTCCTTCAAGTGCGCAGCGGGTCGCCGGGCTTTCTGGTTTCCGCCATCGTTTATTCGGGGCCAAGACCGGCCTGGTGGGAAAAGACCCTTTACCGTGGAGACATGTACGAGTTTCACACGGCGGGAGCCTCTCCGGGCAGGCTGATTCAAACCCTTCCACAGTGAATTCTTGGCTATCGATTCCATGCGCAGCCGCGCCCGGAAATCACTCTCAGTTCCCGCTTTACGGATTTTTCCAGAAGAACCACGCCGCCATCCCCAGGCCGATGCACACAACTATTCCGCGCAGAAACGGCTGAGGTACTTTGCGGGCGAAGCGGGCGGAGCTGTATCCGCCCACAGCGCAGGTCACCATGGCCAGCAGGCAATAATGCCACTCCACCTGCCGTCCTATGACGAAGATCAGAAACGCGACTCCGTTGGCCATGGTGGTTGAGACCACTTTCAGCGCATTGATCTCATGCAGGTCCTGAAAGCCGAACAGCGAAAGCAGCGTGATGATCAGAAACCCAGCGCCCGCGCCGAAGTATCCAATGTAAAAGCACACCACGATCGTGGAAACGAAGACCAGCAGCAGCTTTGGCGGGTGGGCAACCGCTTCGGTAGCGGCCTTGCGGCGAACCTGCCAGCGCATCACCGGTCCGGTAGCAGCAAAGATGCTGGCCGCGATCAGCAGCAGCCACGGCACCAGGTGCAGAAACGTCGTCTGCGGCGTATTGAGCAGCACCAGCGCGCCTGCCGTGCCTCCCAGCAAACCGGCCAGGCCCATGGGCCAGGCGAGGCGCCGGTTCTTGCGGATGTCTTCCCGGTACGCTGCTATGGACGTGAGCTGCCCCGGCCACAGCGCCACGGTATTGGTGGCGTTGGCCTGAACGGGCAGCATCTTCATCCCCAGCATGGCCGGGAACAGCAGAAAGCTGCCGCCGCCGGCCACAGCGTTGAGCACCCCGGCCAGAAAAGCAGCCACGGCGAGCCAAAGCCAATGCCAATCAATGGAATGGAGAAGGTTGTAGAGCGGGGTCATCCAACTCCGATTGTAGCGGGATAGTTCATCCACGGGCCTTCTCGTAAAAGCAGGGAGACGTGATGGATGGAAGCCGGAGGGACGATTGAGTTGATTCCAGGGCACCTCTGAATCGCCTGGGGAACACAAAGTGCTGCCTCTCATATATGCCGCGCAACAATCGTGGCAGGGTCGTGTTCAGACCTACGAGGAGATACGCTGAACATGACGTCGAGAAAGACCAATCAATCCGGAAAGCCTTCACACAACCTTGCCTTCGAGCAGACCGAGGCTGGCATGAGCACCCGAGCGGTGCAGTTCCAGACGGCAACGTTTCCGTCCATCGGAACGCCGCAGCATGCCGCGCTGGTATCGGATCTCAGGCGGGCGTTTCCCGAGATTTACGCCCCCGTCTCGGCGAGCGGCGAAGGGAAATGCTCTTAGGAGAACCCCATCAGCTCGGTTCCAGGAAGTCATTCCCTTCTTAACGAAAAGAATCAAAATCTGCGTTAATCCCGCCGGATAATCGGCTGCAAGAGAAGCTGCGTTCCTCGGCTAATCAGGTCATGCCGATTGTTTCAATCTACCGACGAATCGGAATAGACCTCGCTGAATGGCTCTACAGACGCGAGCAGCTGAATGTCGAGGATTCCGGCTTGGCTAAATGGCAGCCCGACCAGCAAGGCGCGGCAATCCTGCTCGCTTTGTGCATCGACCAGCAGGGCAATACAGTGGCAATCCTGGCGTTTCCATGCGTGGCGCACGGTGCCCGACTTCGCCAGGTCTTTGACCGCCTGGATTTCGCGCCCGACAAGTTCCGCGTTCAGCACCTCCCGCTGAATGGATTGCGAATGGATGCCGAGCAGGACCAGGAACTGCATAAGGGCAATTCTATGGACTTGGCAGCGGCTCTGGTAACACACAACCGGGCCGAAGATCGAGGCCAATTCCCTTTTGCTGCCGGGTTCCAAAACGGTCCGGCACGCCGCCGCATTGGCGTCTTGATCACCAAGCCGTTGAAATTATTAGATTTATGACCATCATGGAAGAATATCTAAATATGAGTGTTATGCACTAATATTTTATGAATCAATTGTGCTACAGTTTCATCCAACGCCTTAGGTGGCCGAGACTCATCGTCCGGCCCCATCGCACATCGAGAATCCATCTGGAGGAAAGATAATTATGACAATCACCCGTTGGGACCCCTTCCGGGGAGCCATAGGATCGCAGAATCGCGTCAACTTTTTGCTTCGCGTTTTGAACGACGGACAGGAAGCCGATGCCGCGACTAGCTTTGCGCCGGCTGTCGATATCTATGAGGACGCGCAAAAGGTCGTTTTGAAGCTCGAGGTTCCAGGCGTCGACGAGAAGAACTTGGACATCCGCGTGGAAAACCACACGCTGACGGTCAAGGGCGAGCGCAAGTTCGAAGCGGAAGAGAAGGAACAGAACTTCCATCGCATTGAGCGGCGCTACGGCAGCTTTTTCCGCGCCTTCACGCTGCCTTCCACTGTCGATACTGACAGCGCGCAGGCGAGCTACAACGCCGGCGTGCTGAAGCTGGAGCTGAGCAAGAAGCCCGAAGCCCAGCCCAAGCAGATCAAGATCAACGTCGGCGAGGCGAAGAAAGTAGAAGCCGGGGAAAAAGTCGAAGAGCCGGAGTTGGCTGGCGTGCGGTAAGAGCCAGTCGTCAGTGATCAGTTTTCAGTGGCCAGTTTTCTGCGGCCGGATGGGAGCAGCGCTTTCCTCCGGCCGCTTTGCTCATACACAATACTGATGGCTGAGCTTGTGCAACCGGCATCCTAGGCCGACTGCGCGCATCGAAACAATTGACCACTGATCACTGATCGCTGAAAACTGAGGGAACCATGGCAATCCGTTGGGACAAATTCACCGTCAAATCGCAGCAGGCAATGCAGCAGGCGCAGGCGCGCGGCGCGGAACTCGGAAATCCCGAAGTCCAGCCGGTGCACCTGTTGCTGGCGCTCATCGAGGACCGCGAGGGAGTCATCCCTTCGGTGCTGGGCAAGATTGGTGTCCCCATCGAACGGCTGGAGCACGACCTGCACCAGATCGAGGAGAAACTGCCTCGGGTGGCAGGTTCTGCCAGCCAGCCGGGGCTGAGCCAGGCGCTCAACAAAGCCCTGGAGCAGGCCTTCCGCGAGGCGGCCAACTTCAAGGATGAATACGTCTCGACAGAACATCTGCTGCTGGGTGTAGCTCATGTGAAGGGCGACCCGGCGCGCGATGCACTGCTTGCTCTGGGCGCGACGCATGAGGCCATTCTGCAGGCGCTGACCGCAGTGCGCGGCTCGCAGCGCGTCACTGACCAGAATCCCGAGGGCAAGTTTCAGGCATTGGAGAAGTACGCCAAGGACCTCAACGACCTGGCTCGGCGCGGCAAGCTTGACCCGGTGATCGGCCGCGACGAAGAGATTCGCCGCGTAATCCAGGTGCTGAGCCGCCGCACCAAAAACAATCCAGTTCTGATCGGCGAGCCCGGCGTGGGCAAGACAGCCATTGTGGAAGGCCTCGCGCGGCGCATTGTCTCCGGCGACGTGCCCGAGAGCCTTCGCGACAAGCGGGTGATCTCGCTCGATCTAGGCTCCATGCTGGCCGGCGCCAAGTATCGCGGCGAGTTCGAAGACCGTCTCAAGGCCGTGCTCAAGGAAATCGAAGAGTCGAACGGCCAGATCGTGCTGTTCATCGATGAGTTGCACACGCTGGTGGGCGCGGGCGCGGCTGAGGGAGCCATCGACGCCAGCAACATGTTGAAGCCGGCACTGGCGAGGGGCGAGCTGCGGGCCATCGGCGCAACCACGCTGAACGAGTATCGCAAATACATTGAGAAGGATGCGGCCCTCGAGCGCCGCTTCCAGATTGTTTACGTGGGCGAGCCCAACGTCGAAGACACCATTGCCATTCTGCGCGGCCTGAAGGATCGATACGAGGCGCACCATGACGTACGCATCAAGGACTCCGCGATTGTTGCCGCAGCCGTGCTCTCGCACCGTTACATCAGCGACCGGTTCCTGCCCGACAAGGCCATCGACCTGGTGGACGAGGCCGCGGCTTCGCTCGCCATCCAGAAAGGCTCCAAGCCCACTGTTATCGATCAGCGAGAGCGCGAGAAGACATCTCTTGAGATCGAGCGCGAGGCACTGAAGCGCGAGACGGACTCGAACAGTGTGGAGCGCCGCCATGAAGTCGAGCGCGAAGTGGCGGAGCTGAACGAGGAGATTACAGCTCTTTCGGCGCGCTGGACAAAAGAGCGCGAGGCGAGCAGCCACATCACCGATGTGAAAAAGAGAATTGACGCACTACGCCTTGAAGCTGAAGAGCAGACGCGCAAAGGGCAGCTGGAGCGGGCCGCGCAGATCCAGTACGGCGAGCTGCCCAAGCTGGAAGCGGAACTGAAGCAGTTGAGCGCGGCGCAGGAAGGCAATGCGGGCGTGGCGCGCATGCTCAAGGACGAGGTCGACGAGGAAGACATCGCCGGCATCGTGAGCAAGTGGACGGGCATTCCCGTCTCGCGCATGCTCGAAGGCGAAGTGAAGAAGCTGGTCGAAATGGAGGCGCGCCTGCGCGAGCGCGTGGTCGGCCAGGACGCTGCGCTGGCCATCGTGGCGAATGCGATCAGGCGTTCGCGTGCAGGATTGAGCGATCCAAAACGGCCGATCGGCAGCTTCATTTTTCTCGGACCCACAGGCGTGGGAAAAACCGAGACCGCGCGCGCGCTGGCCGAGTTTCTCTTCGACGATGAGCAATCCATGATTCGCATCGACATGAGCGAGTACATGGAGAAGCACGCCGTGGCGCGGCTGATTGGCGCGCCGCCGGGCTATGTTGGCTACGACGAGGGCGGCCAGTTGACTGAGGCCGTGCATCGCCGTCCCTATTCGGTGATTCTCTTCGACGAGATCGAGAAGGCGCATCCGGATGTGTTCAACATTCTGTTGCAGGTAATGGACGATGGGCGGCTGACCGACGCGAAGGGCCGCACGATTGATTTCAAGAATACGGTGCTGATCATGACGTCGAACCTGGGCGCGAGCCTGCTGCTCGGAGATGCGCTCAAAACCGAGCACGACTTCGACATGGCGCGCGAGTCCGTGATGCGCGTATTGCGCGAGCATTTCCGCCCGGAATTTCTGAACCGCGTCGACGACATGGTGATTTTCCGCCCGCTAGGCCATGCGCAGATGAGCCAGATTCTGGAACTGCGGCTGAACGAAGTGCGCAAGCTGCTCGAAGACCGGCAGATTTCCATCGAGCTCACCGAGCCCGCCCGGCAACTGATTCTGGCTTCAGGATCGGATGCTGCTTACGGGGCGCGTCCGCTGAAGAGGGCCTTGCAGCGCATGGTCCAGGACCCGCTGGCCATCAAGATCCTCAACGGCGAAGTGCTGCACGGCTCGCACGTGCGCATCGACGTGGATCGCAAATCGAACCAGTTGCACTTTGAGCCGATGGGTCGCGAAGCAATGGCGTAACAGGCTACGCCGAATGCAGGAAGCCGGAACCAGACTTTCCGGCTTCTTCTGCCTTAGCGCTCGGAGAATAACTGAGCAAAATCGCAAAAACAAATCAGCGGCATGATTGAAAAGAACGCTTGCAACCTGATCTGGACCAAGGCTAGACTTGTCGCCATGAAATTGACGACGCTACCCTTCCCCAGACTCATCGCCGTCCTTCTGTTCCTCTTGCCGGCCTTGGTTTGCCTTCACGCCCAGGACTGGGCCAAGACCCGCCTCGAAGCTTCCCCGCGCCATCGTGAATATGTCTCGCTCAAACACGGCAGCCGCACGGTGCAGGCATTAGTGGTTTACCCGGAGATCAAAGCCAAGGCTCCCGTCGTGATTCTCATTCACGAGATCTTCGGCCTCAGCGATTGGGCCAAGGAGATGTCCGACGAACTCGCCGGCCAGGGCTTCATCGTCGTTGCTCCCGACCTGCTCACGGGCTTCGGCCCGAACGGCGGCGGCTCCAGCGAGTTTCCCTCGCAGGATGCAACCATCAAGGCCGTCATGGCGCTTGACCCAGACGTGGTCAATGCCGATCTGGATGCCGCAGCCGACTACGGCAAGCATCTGGCCGCGGCCAACGGCAAGATCGCCGTCGCAGGATTCTGCTGGGGCGGCGGCAAATCCTTCGCCTTCGCAGCCCACCGGAAAGACCTTTCAGCGGCATTCGTCTTCTACGGTCCCGGCCCTGCGGATGTGTCCACCGTTACTGCTCCGGTGTATGGGTTCTACGCGGGCAATGACGCCCGCATTGGAGCTACACTCCCCGCCACGATTGCAGCCATGAAGGCAGCGGGAAAGCAATACGAGCCGATCACGTACGATGGCGCAGGCCATGGATTCATGCGCGCCGGAGAAGATCCCAGCGACACGGTTCCAGGCAACAAGACGGCTCGCGAGCAAGCCTTCGCGCGCCTGGTCAAGCTGCTTCATGAGATGAAGAGCGCTCCCGTGGCGAGCGGTGGCGTCGCAAGCCCAACCACGGCGGCCAAGGATAAAGCTAAGCCCGCCGCATGCCACACCACGACTAACGAATCGTCGATGGCATCGATGTAATGGCGGGGACTGCTTGGTCCAGCAGGATCCTGGGTGCCCCATCCTTACGCGTCTTTCCGCGCAAGGATGGGAGACCACGACTCTCAATGTCGCTCGCGAACTACGATCCCAGCGCCGCTTCAATCGCCGCTGTCACCTGCGGCGAGTCCGGAGTCACGTTCGGCTCGAACCGCGCAACCGGCTTGCCGCTGCGATCGAACAGAAACTTGGTGAAATTCCACTTGATGTCGCCACCGAACTGAGGGTCGGTGTCTTTGCCGGTCAGGAACACATAGAGGGGCGTCTTATCGTCTCCCTTTACCGAGATCTTGGACATCATCGGAAAAGTCACGTTGTACTTATTCGTGCAGAACGTCTTGATCTCCGCATCGGTGCCCGGTTCCTGTGACATGAAGTTGTTGGCCGGGATGCCGACGATTACCAGCCCCTTGTCCTTGTACTTGGTGTAGAGTGCCTCGAGGCCCGCGTACTGCGGCGTGAACCCGCACTTGCTAGCCACATTCACCAGCAGCACAACCTTGCCGCTGTAACTGCCCAGGCTAACCTGCTGCCCATCGATCGATTTCATCGTAAAGTCGTAAATGCTCTTCGACTGCGCCGCCAAGCTGGCGCAAGCCACACACATCATCAGAGTCAAAATCAATTTCCGCATCGGGACCTCCCCAAAAAGCTATCTGCGATTCTACCCGATCAGGATGTGGGAGTTGTCACTGAAATGTCATTGTGGATGACGGCTCAGGATTTCGCGGATGCACGGCTCGACTCCGCGTTGCGAAGCGCCTCATGGATAATCATTTTCAAATAAGTCTGGTAGCGCAGCCCGCGCTCCGCCGCCTGCACGCGCGCCTTTGCGATATCGTCCGGGTCGAGGCGAATAGTGGTCGAGGCCAGCGCGGCGCGCTTAGCAACTGTGCCGATGCCAACCCGCCCTTCGGCAGTGGCTTTTTTGAATTCTTCGAGTAGCTCATCCTCGTGCGATTTCCACCATGCGGCTTCCTCGGCCTCACTGGCGAAGCTCATCTGCTTGAGTTCTTCCAACATTGCCATTCCTCTTCAGTGATAAGAAGTATCGTCGATAGTTCTTGTTTGCTGGCACGCTGTAACGACGCGAAGCTTCATGTTGTGCAATGTCGAAACCACAATCAGAATTTTCCCGGCATCCGTTTCGCCGATGTGCGCGATCCGCTCTTCACCATTGCGAAGCTCGGATTCGAGGTCCACTTGCCGATTTTGGATTACTTGCTCGGCTTCTTCCGGCGCGACACCATGCTCAGCGAGGTGACCGATGTTTGAATCGTCCCAATCAAAATTATCCATCGTACGTCTCTTCTCGCCCCTACAGGAGCATGGTTGGATGCTAATGGTTCGTCGCGATACGTTTCCTATCGGACGGATTCCCCAGCGCTTGCCCTACCATTGGCCCAACCATAGTCTTGCGAGAATATTCGCAACGACCGCCCACGATTTCTTCCTCGACGTCAATCCGTGGCGTACCGACGTGTTCCAATTGTAGCTACTTCGTAGCTATTTTGCAACTACTGCCTAAGCTCCACCAGCGTAGCCCCCTGCCCGCCCTCATTCTGCGGCGCTTCGGCAATCGTCGCAACATGCGGATGCCCCTTCAGAAACTCCCGCACCCCGCGCCGCAGAATTCCTGCGCCGTGCCCGTGAATCACGCGGATGCGGGGCAGCCCGGCAAGAAACGCTCGATCAAGGTACTTCTCCAACTCGCCGGTGGCTTCGTCCACGGTGCGGCCGATGAGATTGATCTCCATGCGCATGTCGTCGGTGTTGGCGCTGGTCACGGTGACGTGGACGTTCTTCTGCTTGCGCGCGGCGGCGAGTGGGTCAGCCTTTGCTCCGGACGAAGCCTCGCCGGAGGTTTGCGGTTCGGTGAGCTCATCGCGCTTGACGCGCATCTTGATGGGACCTAAGGCGACTTCAAAGAGATCTTTCTCAACTTCGCGCTGTACCACCGCGATCCTGTTCATCGATTTGATCCGCACCTGGTCACCCGGCGCGATGTGTTTGAGCACATGTGGCTGCGCGTTGGCGTCGCCCTGATCTGCCCCGGTGCGATGCGCCACGACCGTCTGGTTGAAGCTTTCCTGAAATTCGCGGCGCAGGCGCGTGATGCGGCGCTCCGCTTCCTTCGACAGCTTCTGTTGCGCGGCGCGATCTTCAATCGCCCGCACCGTTTCCCGCATTTGGAACTCGAAGTCCTTGAGCAGCGAAGCCAGCTTCGCTTCCAACTCGCGTGTCCGGTTGCGCAATTCCACATCGCCTTCGCGAGCGAGTCTCGCTCTTGCCTGGTTCAACGCATATTGCTCCTCGCGCGCCAGCTTGCGCTCGGCCTCAAGCTGCGTCACCTCGTTATGCAGCTTGTCGAGGAAGCGCGCGATGTCCACTTGCTGCGATCCGAGTCTGGCACGCGCCGCCGCAATGATTTCCGCGTTGAGGCCCAGCCGCTCCGCTGTCTGAATTCCAGCCGACGCACCGGGAACGCCGAGCCGCAGCTGGTAATTGGGCGCGAGGGTCACTTCGTCCACGCCGGCCGCTGCATTCAACACCCCCGGCGTGTTGGCTGCGTAAACCTTGAGCGACGTGTGATGGGTGGAGATAAGCGACCACGCGCCCACGGTAAGGAAGTAGCTGGCAATAGCTACGGCAAGCGCCGAGCCTTCCTCGGGATCGGTGGAGGAGCCGAGCTCGTCGAGCAGGACGAGGGCGTGCGGCCCGGCCAGCCGCGACAGCCGGTCGAGGTTGGTAATGTGCGCCGAGAACGTGGAGAGCGCGGCTTCGATAGATTGCGCGTCTCCAATGTCGGCCAGAAATGAAGTGAAAACAGGAAAGCTGGCCGCCGCGGCGGGCACGGGCAGGCCGGCTTGCGCCATCATTGCCAGCAGGGCCGTGGTCTTGAGAGTAACGGTTTTGCCGCCGGTGTTGGGGCCACTGATGATGATCTGCCGGGCCGTGGCTGTGAGCTCGAGCGTGAGCGGAACTACTGCCGTATTCCACCCCACGGACGAAGGCCTGTCCGCAGGGGCCCCGGCATTGGGTTGTGCGCCGGATGCGCGCAGACGCTTTTCCAGCAGCGGATGCCGCGCGCCTTCGAGCGCGAGTCTATCCGGCGTGATGGCCGGCGCAACACATTCGTAGTCGCGGGCGAAACGCGCGCGCGCTTGCAGGCTGTCCACCAGCGCCAGCACCCGAGCGCCTGCCACGAGCCCGAGCGCATAAGTGCCCACCTGCCGCGTCAGCGCGACAAAGATGCGGTGAATCTCCGCCTGCTCTTCCTCAATCAACCGCACCAGCTCGTTGTTCTGCTCGATGGTTTCGAGAGGCTCCACATAGACTGTCTGCCCCGAAGAGCTGGCGCCGTGAACTACGCCTGAGATTCGTCGCTTGAGCTCCGCGCGCACCGGAATTACGAATCGGTCGCCGCGGATAGTGATCAGGTCTTCCTGCGTCGCTCCGTCACTGGAGAGTTTGCGCAGCGCCGAGCGCAGCGACTCCTCGATTACGCGCCGCTGTCGCTCCTGCTCGCGACGAATGCGGTTCAACTCAGGCGATGCATTGTCGGCCAGCGAACCGTCGGGCTGAATGGTGCGCTCGATCGACTCCGCCAACGGACGCAGGCTGGTGGTCAACGCGGCTGAGAGCTCGGAAAGACCTGGCAGCTTGCCCGCGATCCGCGCCGGCGGCTCCTTCAGCAGCGCCTGCCACGCGGCAACGTCGTTCGCTAGTCTGGCCACTGCCTGCAACTCAGTTGCTTCAAGCGCTGCGCCGGCAATCTGCGCCTTGGCTGCCAGTTGTGTTGGATCAAACAGCCCTCCGCAAGGAATCGAAACCTGTTCGGCCAGCACCAATCGCAACTCTGCGGTCAGCAGGTGCTGCCGCGCGATCCAACTTTCATCGGTAGACGGCCGCAAATCGAGAATCGCCTGTCGCCCCACGGGAGATACCGCAAAACCAGCGACGAGTGCCAGCAGCGGCTCCCATTCGAGCGCAGCAAAGTCCGCGTGTTCCACCGGCGACGGGATGGGATCGAGCAGAGGCATGTCCAGAAACTATCTTAGCCGTCGGCAGGCCTAAGTTCGCCTTCCCACCGCGCCACCACAGCCGCCGCCATACAATTGCCAATCACGTTCATCGCCGTCCGCCCCATGTCCATCAGCGTATCCACTCCAAGCAGCATCAGCACGGCTGAGGCGGGAATCTGGAAAGAACTTGCCGCGGCCATCAGGATCACGAGGGTGGCTCGGGGAACGCCAGCGATGCCCTTGCTGGTGAGCATCAGCGTGGCCAGAAGGACGACCTGCTGCGCGACGGAGAGATGAAGCCCAGCAGCCTGCGCGGCGAACAACGCGGCCATGGAGAGATAAATGCTCGACCCGGTCATGTTGAAGCTGTAGCCGGTGGGGATGACGAACGACACAATCCACCGCGGCACGCCGAACTCTTCCATGCGTTCCATCGCCAGCGGCAGTGCGGCTTCAGACGACGTGGTTGCAAATCCCAGCGCGGCCGGTTCGGCAACCGCGGCGGCAAAGCGGCCGATGGGGATGCGCGCGAACACGAGAATCAGCGCCAGCACCAGCAAAAACACGCCCAGCGCCACGTAGCAAGTGACCAGCAGCTTGCCCAGAGGCAACAGTGTGGCCAGTCCCATGCTGCCCACGGTGTAAGCCAGCGCCGCTCCCGCGGCCACTGGCGCAACAACCATGATGATCTTCGTGAGGCGAAACATGGTATCGGTGAGCGATTGCAGCACGCTGACCAGCGGCGCGCGCTTTGCTTCGGGCAGGGTAGCCAGCGCCGCGCCGAACAGCAGCGCAAAGACGGCGACTTGAAGAATTTGATTTTCGGCCACGGCCTTGGCAATATTCTCAGGAAAAATATTGAGCAGAATCTGCTGCCAACCCTGCGCATGTGCAACCGCCGCAACCGCATCAACCGCCGCCGGCAGCGTGACGCCTGCGCCGGCCTGGGTTAGGTCGATGGCTACTGCGCCGAGAATGAGGCCAAAGGTTGTGACAACCTCAAAAAAGATGAGTGACTTGAGCGCGACACGGCCCACGCCGCGCAGTTCGTTGTGGCCTGCAATGCCAGTGACGATGCCGCCAAAAATCAGCGGAGCAACGATCATGCGAATGAGGCGCAAAAAGATTTCGCCTAGGAAGTGGGTCTGACTGGCGATGCGAGGCGCAGCCACGCCCAGTTCCGCGCCGGCAAGCATGGCCAGGAATGTCCACACAAGCAGCGAGCGCCTGCGCAGCGCGAACGGTATCAGGAGCACGATGCCCGCGCAGCGCAGACCCAAGCCTAGCGCGATGGGAGCGTGCAGCAGGCCGGCAACAAGCCCCGCGGCAAGCAGCAGGATGGCCGCGACGGCGAGGGCGGCGGCCAGCGTGCGTGCGGGTTTGGCGGCGGTGTGCGGGTCGTCCACGGTCATCGATGGGCCTTGCGCGTGCGAGGACTCCATTATCCTATGGCCATGCCCAACATTGCTTTTCTCGATTGCTCGCGATGCCACTTGCATCTGGATGCGTCCACGCCGCAGACGGTCTGCACAAGCTGCGCCGGCCCGCTCTACGTTCGCTACGATCTATCCGCCGCGGCCGGCCTGGAGCAGCGCGCGCTGATCGGCAAAAGCCCCGACGACGCCCGCTGGAGCGGGATGGGCCGATACAAGCAAGTGCTGCCCGACGTCGACCCGGTGACCCTGGGCGAAGGCTGGACGCCCTTGCTGCGGAGCCGGCGCAATCCCAGCGTATGGCTCAAGGAAGAGGGCGCCAACCCCACCGGCACCTTCAAAGCGCGCGGCCTGGCGCTGGCCGTGACCATGGCGCGCCACTATGGGATAACAAAGCTGGCTGCACCCTCCGCCGGCAACGCGGGCAGTGCGCTGGCAGCCTATGCGGCGGCGGCGGGAATCGAGGCGCACATCTTCATGCCCAAAGACGTACCTCTCGCGAACCAAGTGGAGTGTATCGCCTACGGCGCTCATCTCACTCTAGTTGACGGCCTCATTTCGGATTGCGGGCGGATGGTTGCGGAGCGCAAGCAGGCCGAGGGCTGGTTCGACATCTCTACGCTCAAGGAGCCGTTTCGCGTGGAAGGCAAGAAGACCATGGGCTATGAGTTGGTGGAGCAGCTGGGATGGGAGTATCCAGACGCGGTCTTTTATCCCACCGGCGGCGGCGTAGGGATGATTGGCATGTGGAAGGCTTTCGAAGAGCTGGAGCAGTTGGGCTGGGTGACGGGCAAGCGGCCAAAGATGATTGCCATTCAGGCTGCTGGATGCGCACCGGTCGTCCGCGCATTTGAGCAGGGAGAGGCGGTCAGCAGCATGTGGCAGGACGCGCACACTTTCGCCGCCGGACTGCGCGTGCCCAAACCTTACGGAGACGCGCTGATTCTGGAGATTGTGCGCGCATCCGGGGGCACTGCGCTCGCCCTCACCGACGACCAGATCTTTGCCTCGCTCAAAGATTGGGCCCGCCACGAAGGCTTGCTGCTCTCCCCCGAGGGCGCTGCGGCAACGGCCGCTTACGATCATCTGCTGGCCACAGGATTCCTGAGGCCGGAGGATCGCGTAGTGCTCTTCAACACCGGTTCGGGGAACAAATACACTGATGTGATTGCCGCGAAGCTGAGCCAGGAAGGGATTCTCTAGACTTCAGGAAGTCGAACTCGGCGTGGATGAGCTTGCAGAGGAAGAGCTGGAAGTGGACGAGCCGGAAGGCGCCGCGGCCGGTGCCGCGGCGGCCGTGGAATCTGCGGCAGGGGTAGAGCCTTCGGTCTTCGCCGCCGGGGCCTTTGCATCCGCCGGCGCAGCTTCCGAGGCCGACTCGCTGCTCTTGGGCGCGTAGTCATTGATGTACCAGCCGGCCCCCTTGAAATGCAGCCGGGGTGCCGTCAGCGGACGTTCCAGCAGCCCGTGGCACTGCGGGCACTCCGTCTCTTGGTCAGCCGAAAAGTTCTGTATCTTTTCAAAGCGATGGCCGCACTGGGTACAGCGATAGGCATACAGGGGCAAGGCGCAAATCCCTCCGGACAAAAATCATCCACTATGCCTATTGTATCGGCAGGGTAGAAATTCGCTTCAAAATGCCGCCTCGGGCCGCCGAATTTGCCCAATGCTGCCGGTTATTCGCCGCTGATGGCCACCGAGCCGCCCTTGTTCTCCCAGGCCAGCGTCAGCGACCCTTTGCCGCCGCCGTTATCCACCAGCGTGTATTTCAGGTTCTCAAGCATCGCGGGTGGCGCGGACATGGTCATCTTCACCCGTCCCAGATCCTGTGCTTTGTCGTACTTTGTGCCCCATTGGCCGGTCTGCTTGTTCACGACCAGCACCCAGTTATCCGGGTCGGTGACATCGACATAGAGCGTGTAGTCGCCCTTGGGCACTGCCAGGTCGCCAATGTGGATATCGCCATCCGTGTGCAGCGCAGTGGCGTTGTTTGCCCCCGCGCGCCACACCGGGTAGGTGGGGTCCTTGCCGATCTGGCCATCCTTGCCGAAAAGATGCCCTTCGCGGCCCTTCACGCCCGGCGAACTGTAGGTAATGGTGATGGCGTTGCCGCCGATGGATGCCGAGGCCTTAGCCGGCGGGCTTGCCGGTGGAGGCTTGGGCGCGGGAGTCTGGGCAGACAGAGTGGCAGCGGCGATCAGCAGGCCGGTACAGACGAGAAGTCGTTTCATAGCGATGTGTCTCCTTGGGGCGAAGTCCACTACGGGCTTGGACAGGGCCAACCGGATGATTGTCGCACCGCACGGGTGGGTTGGGGAAACCGGAGCCGGGATTCGAGGTCGATGATGCTGTTATGATGCGGCGCAAGGCATTGCATGCAGCAGAGACACGATGGATTATCGGCTGGCGAGAGATTCCGCGCTGCGCTGCGGGAAGAAAAGCCGCTTCAGGTGGCCGGAGCCATTAACGCCTATACCGCGCGGCTGGCCGAAGCGACCGGATTCAAGGCGCTTTATCTCTCCGGCGGAGGGGTGGCGGCCAACTCGCTTGGAATGCCCGACCTCGGCATCAGCACCATGGACGACGTGCTGACCGACGTGCGCCGCATTACCGACGCCTCCGCCCTGCCACTCCTGGTCGATATCGATACCGGCTGGGGCGGCGCCTTCAACATTGCGCGGACCATCCGCTCGATGATCAAAGCAGGCGCGGCCGCCGTACACATCGAAGACCAGGTCGGAGCCAAGCGCTGCGGCCATCGTCCCGGCAAGGAGTTAGTTCCCGCCACCGAAATGGTCGATCGAATCAAGGCTGCCGTCGATGCGCGAACAGACGAGAATTTTGTTCTGATGGCCCGCACCGATGCGCTAGCCAATGAAGGGCTGGCCCCGGCCATCGAGCGAGCCCAGGCGTACGTGGCGGCAGGTGCGGACATGATCTTCGCTGAAGCGGTGACGGAGCTGGAGCAGTACTCAAAGTTCCGCAAGGCAGTCGGCGTGCCCATTCTCGCCAACATCACCGAGTTCGGCCAGACTCCTCTGTTCACGCGCGAAGAACTCGGCAGCGCCGGCGTCGACATCATCCTCTACTGCTGCGCCGCTTACCGCGCCATGAACGCCGCCGCGCTAAAGGTCTACGAGGCCATCCGCGCCGAAGGCACGCAGAAGAGCGTAGTTCCGCTGATGCAATCACGCGCCGACCTCTACAAGTATCTGGACTATCACGCGTATGAAGAGAAGCTCGATGAATTGTTTGCCAAGGGCAAAGAGTGAGCCGGCCTGATGGCTTGGAGGTTGAGGATGAGTGAGACTGAAGTCAGTCAGGCCCCCGCGTTCAAACCCAAAAAGTCGGTAGCGCTTTCCGGCACGCCCGCGGGGAACACTGCGCTCTGCACTGTCGGCCATACAGGCAACGACCTGCACTATCGCGGCTACGACATCAAGGACCTGGCCGCGCATTGCGAGTATGAAGAGGTAGCCCATCTGCTTGTGCACGGCAAGCTGCCAACTGCAACAGAACTGGCCGCCTACAAGGCAAGCCTGAAGCCGCTGCGCAGCCTTCCCGCGGCGGTGAAGCAGGCGCTGGAACTGCTGCCGCCTTCAACGCATCCCATGGACGTGCTGCGCTCCGGGGTCTCTGTGCTCGGCTGCATCGAACCGGAAGGCGCGGCGCACGACGACGAGGGCGCACGCGCGATTGCCGACAGGCTGCTCGCTTCGCAATCGTCGATGCTGCTCTATTGGCATCACTACGCGCGCAACGGAAAGCGCATCGACGTCGAAACCAACGACGACTCTATCGCCGCGCATTTTCTCCATCTGCTGCACGGTAAGGTTCCCAGCGCGGACTGGACACGTGCCATGCAGATCTCGCTGATTCTCTATGCGGAGCACGAGTTCAACGCATCAACGTTCACCGCGCGTGTGATTGCCGGGACCGGATCGGATCTCTACTCATGCGTTACAGGAGCGATTGGCGCGCTCAAAGGCCCCAAGCACGGCGGAGCCAACGAAGTTGCGCTGGAGATTCAAAAGCGTTACAGCGGTCCCGATGCAGCAGAAGCCGACATTCGCCGCCGCGTAGTCGAGCGAGAAGTGATCATAGGCTTCGGCCATCCGGTCTACACCATCAGCGACCCCCGCAGCGACATCGTGAAAGAGATCGCGCGAGAGTTGGCTGTGGCCGCGAGCGACACCCTGCTCTACTCGGTTGCGGAACGGATCGAGAGCGTGATGATGGACGCCAAACGCATGTTCCCCAACCTCGACTGGTACTCGGCCGTGGCTTATCACCAAATGGGGATTCCCATCGATCTATTTACGCCGCTGTTCGTCATCGCGCGCACGGCCGGCTGGTCGGCGCACGTAATCGAGCAGCGCCAGGACGGAAAAATCATTCGTCCATCCGCGAATTACACCGGCCCAGAGAATTTGAGGTTCGTCCCCATTGAAGAGCGGGCGTAACATTGATTGTGTCCGCAGAGAACGAGCTACCACAAAACTGTCATCCTGAGCGAAGCGTACTTCAGCGGAGCCGAAGGACCTGCGGTTGCTTTTCGTCTCCAGTCTCTCCAGCAATCCAAGGGAGCACAAGTGGCCTCGCACATCAGCAATGAACGTCCCGAGCCGGATCAGGTGTTAATCGACATCGCCGACTACGCGTTGAATTACACAATTGACAGTGAGCTTGCCTACTCCACTGCGCAGCATTGCCTGATCGACACGCTGGGCTGCGGCCTGGAAGCGCTCGAATTCCCAGCCTGCACCAAGCTGCTCGGACCCATCGTCCCCGGAACAATCGTCCCCAACGGCGCGCGCGTGCCCGGCACGAACTACCAGCTCGACCCAGTGCAGGCCGCCTTCAACATTGGCGCCATGATTCGATGGCTGGACTTTAACGACACCTGGCTGGCAGCCGAGTGGGGTCATCCCTCGGATAATCTCGGCGGCATTCTCGCGACAGCCGACTGGCTCTCACGCACCGCTCCTGCGGAAGGCAAACCTCCTTTGCTGATGCACGACGTTCTCACAGCCATGATCAAGGCGCACGAGATTCAAGGCTGCATTGCTCTCGAGAATTCGTTCAACAAAGTCGGCCTCGATCACGTGGTGCTGGTCAAGGTCGCGTCCACGGCGGTGGTGAGCCAGTTGCTCGGCCTGACCCGCGACCAGACGATTGCCGCGCTCTCGCTGGCCTGGGTAGATGGGCAGAGCCTGCGCACCTATCGTCACGCGCCCAACACGGGCTCGCGCAAAAGCTGGGCCGCGGGCGACGCTACCAGCCGGGCCGTTCGTTTAGCGTTGATGGCGCAGGCCGGCGAGATGGGCTACCCTTCAGTCCTTACGGCGAAGACATGGGGCTTCTACGATGTTTCATTCAAGGGCCAGGAGTTTCGCTTCCAGCGCCCTTACGGCAGTTACGTGATGGAAAACGTGCTCTTCAAGATAAGCTACCCAGCTGAGTTTCATGCGCAGACCGCGGTGGAAGCAGCCATGGCAGTGCGCGCGAAGCTCGAGGCGCTCGGCAAAACCGCAGAGGACATCCAAAGCGTCACCATCCGCACCCACGAAGCCTGCCTGCGCATCATCGACAAGAAAGGCCCGCTGGCCAACCCCGCCGATCGCGACCATTGCGTGCAGTACATGGTTGCGATTCCGCTGCTCTTCGGACGGCTCACGGCGGCGGATTACGAGGATTGGATTGCCACCGACCCGCGCATCGATGCTCTGCGCGCGAAGATGGAGTGTGTCGAGGTCCCGGCCTTTACGCGCGACTATCACGATCCGGAGAAGCGCTCGATCGCGAATGCCCTGCGCATAGAACTGAACGATGGAACGGTGCTCGAGGAGACGGTTGAGTATCCCATCGGCCACCGCCGGCGGCGCGCGGAGGGATTGCCGCTGCTTCTGGAAAAGTTCAAGACTAACCTTCGCCGCTCCTTCGTCGAAGAGCAGCAGGGAAAGATCCTCGAAGCCTCGCTCGACAGAACAAAGCTGGAATCCATGCCAGTGAACGAATACGTGGATCTTTACGTTCTGTAACGCCGCGTTGAGCCTGATTATCGCAGCCTTGTCACGGTGCGGATCGAGCCGAACGCTCATACTGTTACGAAACAGACTGGAGATCCTCTCCGTGCCGAATCGTGCTCTTGCTGGATTATTCGCCCTTCTTCTCGCATCCGGTCCGGCAACGCTTTATGGCCAGCACCCCGCCAACGCCAACCCCTATTACCAGCAACTGCGTGGCTTGTTGCCGGGTGGCGAAGCCATTCAGATAAGCAACCTGGAGTTGCATCGCGACGCGGCTACATTTACCTTTCGCAGCGGCATCTTCGAATTTTACGGCGAAGTCAACGGCAAGGTCACCGGCGCAGTGTTCAAGGGAGACGGCCATTTGCACATCGGTCCGCCCACCGCGGAAGAGCGCCACAATCTTTCCGTTGTCATGCATTCCGAGGAGTTCGATGAAGACTTCGACCAGGTGGTGCTGCGCTTTACGGATGCGACAGCCACGGAGTTGCACAAAGCCTCGACAGGCAAGAGCGAGCCGAGCGCCGCGTGCATAAGAGCAGCGCAGGAGTTTCAAACATTTGCGCGCCTCAAGTTGCACGAGAACTACGATCTGCGCTTGCTTCAGGACGTTTTGAGCCCGGCGCCCGGCGGATATTTCATGGCCGCTATCCATGGAAAGAAATACGCGCACCTCAACTTCATTTTCGACCCCCAGGGCGCTGATTCCGTGTCGCCGGAAGAAGTGGAATTGATGAACTGGAACGACTGGGGCGAGAGCATTCCGCTGGCATTCCATCGCGCCGATGAGTACCGGAATGGCGTGGCCAACGGCAACGAAGCCAACGCTCCTTACCGCATCCTGAATGAAGGCCTGGATGTCTCGATTGAGAAGAACGGCTATCTCGTGGGCGTGGCCACGGTTGTGGTGCAAGCGGCGCAGGATGGGGTCGACGTGGTTCCGCTCGATCTTTATCCCACATTGCGTGTAACTCTCGCCGAGACCGCGAAGGGCGAGGTACTTGATTATGTACAGGAGAGAAAAGAAGACGACCCCGACTTTGGCGTGGTGTTGCCCAAAGCTCTCAAAAAGGGCGAGTCAGTAACTCTGCGCTTAACTTATGGCGGCAAGGATGTAGTTATGAACGAAGGCGGCGCGAATTACTATCCCGTCGCGCGCGAAAGCTGGTATCCCAATGCTTCCAGCGGGCTGGGTAACTACGCTACTTATCACATGTTATTCCATGTGCCCAAAGGTCTTGAGTTACTGGCTACGGGAACAAAAGTAAGTGAGAGCAGCGACGGCAAAGTTACAACCACCGAGTGGAAGACCGATGTACCACTGGCTGTGGTGGGCTTTAATCTTGGCAAGTTCACCATGAAGGAGGCCAAGGTTGAGGGCAAGCTGGGCGACAACCTGACCATCGACGCTTATGCCAACACAACGCCTCCGGACGACTTTGCGCAAATGGCCGGCGGCGTTTTGGGATCGCTGAGTACAACGTCGATGCTGCCGGTTCAACTGAGTCAAGGAGAGGTCGCTGCTCGGCTTTACACCAATTACTTCGGTCCTCTGCCCTTTGCGCGCGTGCAACTCACGCAGCAATACGCATGCAACTACGGACAAAGCTGGCCTATGCTGGTTTATCTGCCGATCTGCGGATTTCTCGATACGACGCAGCAGCACTTCATGGGGCTCAGTCCGGAAAACATGTACTGGAAGGTTGTAACTCCGCACGAAGTTGCGCACCAATGGTGGGGCCAGACAGTTGGCTTCAAGAGTTATCGCGACCAATGGATGAGCGAAGGGTTCGCTAACACTTCCGCGTCCATTTTCCTCCAAGCCACCCGGCCCAAGCCTGACGACTTTCGCGAGTTCTGGAAGCAGCAGCGCAAACTGATCACCGAAAAGAATGCCCAAGGCTTTCGTCCCATCGATGTGGGACCGGTGACCATGGGCTTCCGCCTCAGCACGGAAAAGACTGGATGGGACATCTACCAGAATCTCGTTTATCCCAAGGGAGCGTACATCCTGCACATGGTCCGCATGATGATGTGGACGCCGAAGGAAGGAGACGGCCGGTTTATTGACACCATGCACGACTTTCTCGCCACCTACCGGTTGCAGGCCGCAACCACGGAGGATTTCAAAGCGGTGGTCGAAAAACACATGAGTCAGCAGATGGACCTGGACCGCAACCATCGCATGGATTGGTTCTTCAACCAGTATGTTTATGGAACCGATCTGCCGAACTATCACTTCGAGAGCCAGGTTACGCAGAACGGGGACACGGCCAGCCTGCACGTGAAGCTGACGCAATCGGGGGTTCCGGCGAACTTCAGAATGCTGGTGCCGATCTATCTGGAATTCGTTGACGGGAAGGTTCAACACCTGGGTTCGGTAAACATCCTCGGCGATTCGACCGTCGACCAGACCGTGCAACTGCCGAAGCTGCCCGGCCCGGTGAAGCGGGCGTTGATCAACTACTTTTACGACGTTCTGTCGACGGAAAACTAGAGTCCGGCCTCAACCGATCGGCCTACGCCTGCGAACCGGGAGGTGCGATATACTCCGTAACGCAACAGAAAGAGGGAATACGATGCGGTTACCAGCGATTTTGAAGTTTGCCGCGGCCGGGATCATGGCCATGGCAGTGATGTCGGCGCCCGTGCTGGCAAGGTCGCAGGGCGGCGACACAGTATTGAAGCCTGCGGACACGCCAAAGCTGCTGCCGGCAACCGTGTATTACAAGGGAATGTCGGCCACTACGCAGCTGCGGAACTCCGGCGGCGTGAAGTTTGCCGATGGCTACTACTTGTTGGCCACCATGGTCGACACCAGCGGCTACTCAACCGGAATTGCGGCGAAATACCAGGCCTATTTCATTACCGAAGTGCCCATCAAGCTTGGCGGCCAGAGTCTGCCAGCGGGTGTCTATGGTGTGGGCTTTGTGGGGGATAACCAATTTGTAGTCACCGACGTAGGCGCGCACGAGGTGCTCACGGTGAGCACCAATGAAGACGCCGGGCTCAAGCGGCCCACACCACTGCAGGTCACCGTTGACCCAGCTGGCGGGTTTCGGCTTTACTCCGGTCGCAAGTACGTGGTTTTCAGCCGATAATTTCCGCAAGTTGATCTGGGTGCCCCGGCGTCTAATAGAATGGTGCCGAGGCAAGAGTCCGCAGGGAGACTGGGTGCGTCTCTTATAGTGAGCCGCCCATGTTTTCGCGGATCTTCATTCCTTTTTTGCCCAGCGTGAACCCGGTTCCAGTAACGGCCAGATTATTTTCTGGCGCGAAACATTCCCTTCAGCCGAACAGCGGGGTGCAAACATGCCGTTGAAACTCACTGTCAACAACGTCGACACCACTGTAGAAGTAGCGCCGGACACCCCGCTTTTGTGGGTGCTGCGCGACGTTCTGAACTACACGGGCACCAAGTACGGCTGCGGCATGGGCCTGTGCGGCGCCTGCACTGTGCTCCTCGACGGCAAGGCGGTCCGCTCCTGCATGACGCGCGTGAGCGGCGTTGAGGGAAAGCCGATCACAACAATCGAAGGGCTTTCGCCTGACGGACTGCATCCTGTGCAGGTTGCCTGGGAGGCACTGGACGTGCCGCAATGCGGCTATTGCCAGGCCGGGCAAATCATGTCTGCCGCCGCACTGCTCGCCCACACCCCCCACCCCACCGATGCGGAGATCGATGCGGCCATGAGCGGCAATATCTGCCGCTGCGGAACCTATCCGCGCATCCGTCAAGCCATTCACGAAGCGGCCAATGCCAATCAGGGCGCCACAGCCAGCGCAAAGTAGAAGGGAGGCTCGAACCATGCGTATCGATCGCAGATCGTTTCTTCAGTTGAGCGCCCTTGCCGGTGGCGGCCTCGCGCTGAATCTCTATCGCACGCCGCTCGCCAAAGCGCAGGGCCCCGGCAAACCGCCCGACCTCACGCCCCAAGCCTTCATCAAAATTGCGCCCGATGGCATCGTCACCATCATGGCGCGCGCCTCTGAGACCGGCCAGGGCATGCGCAATATGCTGCCGATGCTTATCGCCGAGGAACTCGATGTCGATTGGAAAGATGTTCGCGTAGTACAGGCCGATCTGGACGAAAGGAAATACGGACCGCAGTTTTCCGGCGGCTCGGCGAACACACCCGAGGGCTGGGATCCCATGCGGCGCGTTGGTGCGGCAGGCCGCCTGTTGCTGATTACCGCTGCCGCTCAAACCTGGGGCGTGCCGGTCGCTGAATGCACTACCCAGCCCGGCCGTGTGCTCCAGGCCGCCAATGGTGGTGCGCCACAGGCATCCGCCGGGCATGTGGTCCAGGTAGCTTCCGGCCAGGTGCTGCATTCGGCCTCAGGCCGTTCCGCAACCTACGGCGAGCTTGCCGCCAAAGCCGCCGCGCTGCCCCCGCCTGCGCTCTCCAGCGTCAAGCTCAAAGACCCCAAAGACTACCGCATCATCGGCCACTCGCAAACCGGCGTCGACACGCATTCCATCGTCACGGGCAAGCCCCTGTTCGGCATCGATGTCACGCTACCAGGAATGCTCTTCGCAACCATTCAGAAGGCCCCCGTCTTCGCCGGAAAAGTGAAGACCGCTAACCTCGACGAGATCAAGACGCTCCCCGGCGTGCGCCACGTCCTGGTCATCGATGGCGGAATCAAGCCTGCTGCCTCCACCCCCTGGGAGCCAGGCATGGACCCCGGCATCGCCATCGTGGCCGACACGTGGTGGCAGGCGCAACAGGCCCGCAAACAGCTTAAAGTGGATTGGGACCTGGGCCCTGCAGTGTCGCAAAGCAGCGACGGCTTCGACAAGCGCGCCGCGGAGTTGCTCAATGCTCAGCCTGCAACCACGATCCGCAAGTACGGCGATGTGGACGCCGCGCTCAAGTCTTCGGCCAAAGTTGTCGAAGCAACCTACGAGTTCCCGTTCATCGCCCACGCAACCATGGAGCCGCAAGGCTGCACCGCTCACTGGAAAGACGGCAAGCTCGAGATGTGGACCACCAGCACGCTGCCCTCTGACGGCCGCGGCCTGATTGCACGCACGCTGGGCATCAAGGAAGGCGACATCGTTACGCACATGGTACGCGGCGGCGGCAGTTTTGGCCGTCGGCTACAGAACGATTACGCCGCCGAGGCCGCGTGGATCGCCAAGCAGATCGACACGCCAGTCAAGCTTCTCTGGGCCCGCGAAGACGACATCGCGCACGATCCGTTCCGCCCCGGCGGAACAGTCGGCCTCAAGGCCGGTCTCGATGCACAGGGCAAGCTCACTGCCTGGCGTCATCACATGATCACCTTCGGCACGGACAAGGAACCGGCGTCCGGCGGCGGCATCGGCGCGGACACTTACCCCTCGGGCTTTCCCCCGGCCTACGCGCTTTACACCTCCGCGCAGCCGCTCATGCTGCGCACTGGCGCGCTACGTGCACCTGGAGACAACGCCTATTGCTGGGTGGCGCAATGCTTCCTGGACGAGATGGCATTCGCCGCCGGGCGCGACCCGCTCGAGTTTCAGCTCGATCTGCTGAGCAACAAGGCTGCTCCCTGGAAGTCCGACGGCAAGGACGCGGTGGGCGACCACGAGCCGACCGGCGCGGACGCACTCGTCCCCGAACGTTACAAGGGAGTGCTCAAGCTGGTAGCGGAAAAATCCGGCTGGGCGAATCGTAAAAAGGAACCCGGCCGCGGTCTCGGCATCGCCGCCTGGTTCTGCCATCTCGGCTACTTTGCCGAAGTGGCCGACGTGAGTGTGGACGCCAGCAACAAAGTCACGGTGAACCACGTGTGGGCCGTCGGCGATGTAGGCAGCCAGATCATCAACCCGCGCGCGGCAGAGAGCATCAGCTATGGCGGCGTCATTGACGGGCTCAGCGAGATGGCGCAGCAGATCACGCTTTCAGATGGACGCGTCGAGCAGTCGAACTTCCATAACCACCCGGTAATGCGCATGAAGCAGGCGCCGCCCATCGACCTCTACTGGATCAAGAGCGACTATTCGCCGACAGGCCTGGGCGAGCCCACGCTGCCGCCTATTTTGCCCGCGGTCACCAACGCCATCTTCGCCGCCACCGGCAAGCGCGTCCGCACCCTGCCGCTGCAGAAGAGCGGTTTCAGCTTTGCGTAGCGGATTGCGCCGTCGTGCATTAGGGCGCGATGTGCAGCACTTTGCGAAGGAGGTCCGCCGCCTGCGCTCCCTGGATCGCGCTTCCGGGCTCAGTGAAATGCACATCGTCGGTGTACATATCTTTGTGCGCCACCATCAGCGTGTGCTGATCGTCAATCGTAATTCCCTCGCGCGCCATCAACGCAGCGGCCAGCCGGTTGCGCTCGTCGACGCGCGCGTTCGTTGTCTCGCCTTTAGTTGAGTCGTGCAATGCCGGCGTGCAGGTTGCCCACACCAGCACGGCCTTTGGCGCCCCGGCCCGCAGCGCCGCAATCATCTCCGGAAGACCGGCGATGTACTGCTGCTCTGGGTAGCCCCAGCCGTGCATGCCGTTATTGAAATGAATCGCCGCGAATTGCAGCCCCATCATGCTGAAGTAATCGTGAAGCTGCGTCGTCAGGCGCGGATCCCCGCTCCCAGCAGAGGTGGCAAACAGATACACATTCGCCACGCCAGTCAGATCCTTCGCCACCGCGGGATAATAAGCGCGAGTAATGGAATCGCCCACCAGCAGAACATTCGGCAGACCGGTTACCGGCGCTTCAGGCCGGTCCGTCCAAGTCCACTCGATCTTCTCCGTGATAGGCAGCCGCGCCTGCGCCCCCGCCGTCAACGCAAATAGCAGCACTGTCGCGATGATCGCAATCTGTACCCGTCCAAAAATCTGTGGATGTTTTGCCACACTGCTCCGGCATTACGCCAAGGGACGTGGATTAAGGCTGGCGGAATTGTAAATCGTCAATCCCGGCCTCTGCTAGAAATACGGTCTCCCACGCTTCGCTGGAAAGAAGCGAATGAGGGGCACCTTCGCGGCTCAAAGGGCCAGAGCGGGCCCCGGCTACCTTTTCAGCGCAATGAGCCTAGATTCTTCCCTCAGATCCACCGGGAATAGGCGCATCGAATAGTCGATCCGCCACCGCCAACCGTAGTGAATGTCGACCAAGGTGACTCTCACAATCGGCTCGGAGTTAGAGACAACTGGGACTGCTTGAAACGACGGGCCGCTCGGGGGCCGGTCACCCCGAAGTTCGAGCAATGCATAAGGCCGAGCGTCCACAATGAATCCAACCACTAGTTCGAGCGTTCCCCCTTCCTCGATGATCTGGACGGTGCCACCTGCACCTTTCCAGTAGCCTCGCCCAACCCGTAATACTATGTTCTCGACGACGAATCGGCGGTGCGGAACCCGGAACCGGTCAACGTACTCAATTGAGGCGGATATTTCGTGTCCGATCCCGCCACGGTCGTCGGCGACTAACTTGAATCGAGCCAAGAAAGTCGAGATGTGATCCCGATTGAAGTGCGCCGCTGCTCCGCCGAAGGTTTCTACAGAGAGGTCCTCAATCCCCGGAGGGAGGGAAAAGATTCTTGGCCTTCCTCCTTCTTCGGAAAGCGGCGCTATCTCGGATTGAACGCCCGAGTCTGGATCCCTTCGGCTCGGAACCGGCGGCGGCCCAGTTGAGTTATTGATGGTGATGACCGGAGATTGGTTGACGGTTGGGAATTGATTCATCGTGGGGCTATGGTTGATCGTATTTGCCGAGCCTCCCTTTTCATCTTGAGGGAACAGCTTCTTGGCTAACCATAAGACAAGGAGCAGGGCCGAAATGCCAGCCCCGGAGAAGAGCCACGTCCTATTATTCAAAACCCAGTCGATCATTCCTCGGTCTCCCTCGGCTTAGTCTCGATATGCCGGGAACTCCTATGATGATTCGTTTGATGATGCCATTCTACGTCTGTGTCACGCCGCGAAGTGAGTCGTTCAGATTTTGCATCCGGCTCGGATCGTCATTCGAGCAAACGCGAAGAACGCGGACCCTTGGGTCCGCGTTCTTGGTGTGGCGAGCTGAGTTGGCGTCTTAGGCCTTAGCTAACACCCCGCCGGAGACGCGCTCGTTGAGCATTTCGCGAGCGTTGGTTAGAAATTCCTCCATAGGAATCTTCCCAGCATCCACATCCGCGAGAATCGTTCTCTGTGCGGCGTATTCCTTGTTGACGATTCCCGGCCTTCGACTGCAGCATCCGCCACGCCTCGCGCCGCTCTGTACAAGGCGGCGGTTGGAGTTCGCTTAGCTTATTGTGGTGGGGTCGTCCCATGTGTCTTCTGGCGAAGGGGGTTCCCCTCCCGGTCGATTGAGGATGCGTAGGAATGCCTCGTCGTCTGCGCGGTTGCGGCGTGTGAGAAAAAAGTCCTCGGTTTGCATGGCGGCGATTTTCTCGGCGGCGGCGACTACGAGGAATTGATTGATGCTGGTTCCGTCTCGATCGGTAATGGTCTCAAGCGCTGCCTTAAGTGAAACAGGCAGTCGCAAAGGGAAGGTGGCGACTTTGGTAGTCATAATTTCATTCTCCTGAGGGCTTCGCCGGGGCAGATCACAGCGATACCAAAACTTCGCTCCGCATCGCGGAGGTGCTTCTCATTAAACGTCACGATGGCGGACGCCCGGCCGTTTACCGCTGCCTCAAGAACCAACTCGTCACCGGGATCCTGGAGTTGCGGACGCCATCGAAAATAAGACTGCACAGGCTCAGCCAGCGCGATTAAACGGTCTACAAAAATTCCGGCTTCGGTCGCCGTGAGTCCAGCCGCCAGCCTGTGTTCGGCCTGCATGCATTTGGCCTCGTATTCAAGAGCCAGAGCCACACTCAACAGCATCGTCGCGGCTCCGGCATAAACTCTGCGTACAAGTTCAGCTGATCCACCGCGAGGACTTCGCATTGCAGCTACCACGACATCGGTGTCGAGCAGAAGTCTCACTTGCGTTACGATATCATATCGCAGGCGATGTTATAAAATCAACCCTACAAAACTTCGCTATAGCACGAACGCGGACCCTCAGGGTCCGCGTTCGTGGCGGTCATTCAGCGTTATGGGCTATGCCTTGGCCAGCACGCCGCCGCCTACGCGCTCGTTCAGGATTTCGCGGGCATGCGCCAGGAACTCGTCCATCGGAAGCTTGCCCGCATCCACATCGGCGAGAATAGCTCGCTGCGCCGCGTATTCCTTGTTGACGATTCCCGCCTTCGATTGCAGCATGCGCCATGCCTTGCGCCGTTCTACGCAGAACATGACCAGTTGACGCGACAGCGCGCGATACTCCACCTTGCCGTCTTCTTCCCACGTGATGTACACGCCAAAGTCGGGAATGAAGGCGCGGTGCCTGGGGTCGAGGTAGCGGCGATAAACAACATCCTGTTGCGTGATGCGGACCAGCATGTTGTCGAGGTGAATGAGCTTGGCCGCGGCTTCCGGCTTGAGCTTCTTCAGGTGGTTGCGGAAGCGCGCTTCGGTGGTGCACCAGTGGGCGACGGTGTAACGGGTAATTTCGCCGGTGGTCTTGGACTTGGTCTCGTACCAATCCAAATCGATCGACGGGTTGCCCTTCAGATCGAGCGCTTCCTGGTAGGTTTCGCCGAGGCGGGGGTTGAAGACGAACTCCGGCACGCCGCGCGAGTCGCGGGTGCGCTGCGCCTGGTGAAGGGCCATGTCGTCGGCTACGCCGTGCTCCGGCTGGCAGGTGGTGAAGGCCTGCAGGAACATGGTGCCGCGATATTCAAGGCCATCCAGAATGGCGCGGTACAACTTCGGAGCATTCGCCATCGACACTTGAGCAACAAACGGAGACCCGTGCCCGGCGAGGAACGTCTCCGCCACCGTTTTCTTCTCAGTGTTCTTGCCCTGCGTGGCCGCGCCGAAGGTGTTCATGTCGCCGCCGCCAAGCATGGGCGTCGAGTCGGAGTTCTGTCCGCCGGTGTTCGAGTAGACCTGCGTGTCGAGCATCAGCGTCTTCACGTTCGGCCGGTTTTGCAGAATCACCTTCGACATGTTCTGGTAGCCGATGTCGCCCATGCCGCCATCGCCGCCGACCACCCAGACCTTGGGCAGCTCGACAATCTCCTGGTCGGTCATCAGCACATCAGTGAAGTGCGTGTAGTGGTAGTACTCCTCTTCGTTGATGACGTTCTCATCGCGGGTGAGGAGCACGTCGGCGAGGCGCTCGGGAATGACAGAGCGACGCGCGTGGTCGACGATGAAGCTTTCGCCCATCAGCCAGCCCACGGTAACGCCATCTTGAAAGAGCGAGTTCATCCACGGATACGGATGCGGATTGTTGGGCGCCGTGGAGCCATACACCGTGTTGCAGCCGGTGTGTGCGGCCATCGCCATTACAGACATTCCGTTAGCCAGGCGTCCGTCGATGGGCTGCAGGCTCTTGTGGTTGAAGGCCTCGGTCAGCAGCACCGCGGCGATGGCCTCAACCAGCTCCGCATCGGTGATGGGGCCGTGCTCGGCTTCGTGCGCGGCGATGCGAGCCTTGGTGTCCTTCACATCTTCGCCGCCCAGGCCGAGGACGAGGTGCGAGATTGCCTGACGCAGCAGCGCGTATTCACCGGGGTTGCGCTCGGCGAGTGCGGCCAGGCGGGCAACGCCGTTCTTTTCGAGTTCGCCGGCCTTCTGCACAAAGCGGTCGCTCTTCGCGTGATACACCGGGCGCATGTATGCCTCTGTGACAGCGGCGATGGAGCGAAGAACCGACTTTTCGCCGCACCCCGCGCAGGCGCCGTCTCCGGCTACAAGCGCGTCGTAGTTGGTGCGTACCATCAGCATGTTGCGCAGTGTCGCGGTCTTCGAGTCCGCGGGGTTGGCTGCGTTGAACAGGCCCAGATACTTCTGCGAAGTGTCGGGCAGCAGATCGAGGAAGGCCGTGCCGGTCTCGTGCTCTGCGTTGACCTCTTCGGTCTCCTGCACCATGCGAAGCGCGTTGTGGTCGCCGCAGGCGGTCACGCAAGCCGCGCAGCCCTTGCACAGATCGCTCACAAAAATTGAGAAGATGCCGCCCGAGCCGGGAGACTTGCGTTCCGGAGAGCTGAAGATGGCGTTCACCTTTTGATAAGCCATCGGCACCTTGGCAATAATGTCGAAAAACTGCTGCTTGGACTGCTGCGAGAAGCCGGCCGATTCCGTTTCCGCGAGCGAGTCCGTCACTTCGCGCAGGATGGTTTGCATCGGCGTGCCGGTCTTCATCTCGGCCACCATGCGCTGGCGCGCGGCCTTTTCAATCGCGGGCAGAGCGCGCATCAGCCTGGTGCGGTCTTCAGGGTCGGCAATGTAATACGACACCGCAGTCGTGAGCACCGTGCTCAGGTCCTGAGAGGTGTTGGGCAGCGCAGTGTCCGGGCACACGGAGATGCACTCCATGCACTGGGTGCAGTTCTCCGGAATGTAGAGAGGAGTCTCGCGTCGCGCAACATACTTTGAGGCGGTGTCTCCAGTGGCCGCGGCGATGACGCCCATGGCTGAGAGCGGCGTGGCGGGCTGATCATAGCCATACGTCGAGCGGAACTCCGCGTCGAACTTGGTGACTGAGCTAATGGGGGTCCGCGTGCCCTGGCCTGCGGGCACGGGTGTGGATCGGCAACCGGTGCCACAGGAGCCGCCGGCAGTGGCCAGTTCGAGGATCGGCAGCAGCGCCTGGCCGCGCAGGCTGGAGCGGTCGGCAGCGGCAAGCGCGCCAATCTTGATCTCCTTCACCTGCTCGAAGCCCTGCGTCATCACTTCCATGTTCGACTGCACCACGGCATCGCCCAGCTTGCCAAACTTCTTCACATACTGCTTGTAAACCACCTCGCGATACTGTTCCGGTGTGATTCCAAACTCATTCAGCAGGCTGCTCACGGCAAAGAACGCGCCGAGAAATGCATTGCCCTGCATGCGCAGTTGCAGATCGCCGCGGTCCGTAGCCTTCTTCGCGATGGCAAAACCCGGCAGCGTGAATACGCGAATATTTTTGTCGATGATCTGCTTGCGTGCCCATTGCGGCAGCCGCTCCCAGGCCTGCTCACCTTCTTCGTCCGACTCCCAAACCAGCGAGCCGCCTTCCTGCATGCCGTCGAGCGGGTTAGTGTGTGTAAAGGCCTTGGGATCGCAGCACAGAACAACCGTGACGTGGCGCAGATCGCAATTCACGCGGATGCGATCTTTGGCGGCGACCATGAAGTAGCTCGTCGGCGCACCCTTCTTCTCTGAGCCGTATTTTGGATTGGCGCTTACGTGGATCACTTCCTTGGGGTTGCCGAGATCGTCGACCAGCCCGTCGCGCTCGTAAAGCAAATCGTTCAAGTCGCCGATGATTGCGCCCAGGTTCTTGCCGGTCGTGATGGCGCCCCAGCCTCCGATGGAATGGAAGCGCACCGCAACCGCGCCCTCAGGCAGCAGCGAAGGCGTCTCATTGCCAACGACAGCATAAGGGTGGTCGATGCCGAGGACAATGAAGTTGACGCCGTCTGCGGCCGTCTTGCCGTCCTGGCGGGCGCGGCCGGCGGTAGCGAACTCGTAGGCGCCAATCACATGCTCGGGGCGGAAGTCGCGCGAACCCAGGCCGTAGGTGCCGGAGTAAATCTTGGGTAGTTCGTCGAGCGTAATGGCCGGCAAACCCTCAGCCGCCGGGCGGCCTTCGGTCTGAATCGCTTTCGACAGCGCGGTGCGAATGTCGCGACCAAGCGGATTGTCGCCGGAGAGCGCTTCGTCGGTGCGCTCGAGAATGATGACGTTCTTCTTGCCCTTCAGCGCCGCAACAATGGCTGCTTCAGGGAAAGGACGAATTACATTGACGTGGATGGAACCGACGGTAATGCCGCGAGTCTCGCGCAGGTAGTCGACGGCTGCTTCGATGTTCTCCGCTGCCGAACCGAGCGAGACGAAAACCGTATCGGTGTCGCTGGTCTTGTACTCGGAGATGAGGCCATAATAGCGTCCGGTCAAATCGCCGAAGTCCTTGTAGGCAGCTTCAAGAAAATCAAGAATCGGCTCGGCAAAGTTGTTGCGCCGCGCCACGATTCCCTGCATGTAGTGCTCCTGATTTTGCACGGGCCCCAGCAGGATCGGGTTGGTCAGGTCCATCATCTTGGGCACGCGCCGCCGCGTGGGCCCAAACAGAACGCGTTGCGCCTCCGTGGGGCAGTCAATAATGTCTTCAGGCGAGCCGAGATACTCGCGGATCAGGTCAGACTCATGCTTATAAAAGGTGCGCTCCAGGTGCGTGGTCAAAAAGCCGTCCATGATGTTCATGCCGGGGGTAAGCGAAAGCTCCGTCACGCGGCGCAGGATGAGCGCCTGGTCCGCGGCCTGTTGCGCGTCCTTGCCCATGATCATGATCCAGCCGGTGTCGAGAGCTCCATAAATATCGTCGTGGCCGCAATGCACATTCAGGGCATGTTTAGTCAGAGCGCGAGCACCGACCTCTAGCACCATTGTGGACCCCTTGCCCGGCGCGTGATAATACTGCTCCACGCCGTACACAATTCCCTGACCGGAAGTAAAGTTGACCACCCGCTTGCCGCAAACAGAGTGGGCAATGGCGCCGCCCTGGGCCGCGTGCTCGCCTTCGGTTTCAATGGCGATGGTGTTGTGGCCAAACACGTTTAGATGGCCCTCGGCGTAGGCCTGCTGGAAGAGCTCGCCGCCTTCGGTCGAAGGCGTGATGGGATAGAACACGCCGGCGTCGGCGATGCGCGTCTCCGTGTGGTAGGAGACGAGCTGGTTTCCGTTTGCCGTAATGCGAATGCCTGGATAACGCGCAGCGGTCATAATTCCCTCTCAGTGAGCCGAAAATCTCGTTTGTCTAAGTCCTTCCTGCACAAGCACTTGGATCCAGTGAAATCGTTTCCCTGAATCCGCGTCGCAGGACGTTGGGTCTGGCGTATCGGTCCGCGTGAAAAAGCGGTATGAATCGGTTGTTCTTGCCAGTGTAAAGGCCATGCAAGACAGGTTCAAACCCAAGGGGAGGGCTGAACCTCTGAATCGGCCTAAACCGGCCCATACAACAGTATGCGCCTTCCGGATAGAGACGTTGTTCCACAAAGTGGGACGATTCCCCCTGCGTCCCTGATCGTGGTCTTTTCATGGCTTATATCGGGCCAAACATGCGCTTCCGAGTTCAAGCGCGCTCTACCCACCAAAGAAGTCTTGGTGCCCCATGTCTCGACTTTGCGACATGGGATCTCAAATGTTGGCCGGATGCTCAACACACGCCAATCGACAACCGAGTCACCGTTCAATCCCACCCACCCGGCAGTTGTATAGTGGCAGCCATGGAGAAACCCAAGCTCCGCTCGCAAGCCTGGTTCGGCGGCAACGACAAAGACGGCTTCATCCACCGCAGTTGGATGCGCAACCAGGGCTTTCCCGGCGACGTATTCGACGGCCGTCCGGTCATCGGCATCTGCAACACCTGGAGCGAGCTGACCCCCTGCAACGCTCACTTCCGCGAACTGGCCCAGCGCATCAAGAACGGCGTGTGGGAGGCGGGAGGATTTCCGCTCGAGTTCCCCGTCACCTCAATGGGCGAGACCAACATGCGCCCTACGGCCATGATGTTCCGCAACCTGGTCAGCATGGATGTGGAAGAATCCATCCGCGCCAACCCGATTGACGCCGTGGTGCTGATGTGCGGCTGCGACAAGACAACGCCATCGCTGGTGATGGGCGCGGCCAGTTGCGATGTGCCCACCATTGTCGTCTCCGGCGGGCCGATGCTCAACGGCCGTTATCGAGGTGAGCCCATCGGTTCCGGCACAGTGGTGTGGCAGTTCAGCGAGGCCGTGAAAGCCGGCAAGATGAAGCAGCAGGAGTTTATGGATGCGGAAAGCTGCATGAGCCGCTCGGCCGGTCATTGCATGACCATGGGCACCGCCTCCACCATGGCCTGCATGGTCGAGTCGCTGGGCCTGTCGCTGCCTGGCAACGCGGCAATTCCTGCCGTCGACTCGCGCCGCAAGGTGCTCGCGCATGAGACCGGACGCCGCATTGTCGCCATGGTGCATGAAGACCTGCGCATCTCGAAAATCCTCAAGCGCGAAGCCTTTCTGAACGCAATCCGCGCCAATGCCGCGATCGGCGGATCCACCAACGCGGTCATTCACCTCATCGCATTTGCCGGCCGCGTCGGCGTTCCGCTCACGCTCGAAGATTGGGACAAGTACGGCCACCACGTCCGCACCATTCTCGATCTGCAACCCTCAGGCCGCTTCCTGATGGAGGACTTTTATTACGCAGGCGGCCTTCCCGCCGTCCTGGCCAGGCTCGCCGAGCACGGCCAGCTCGACTGCCACGCCCTCACCGTGAACGGACGCACCATGGGCGAAAACGTAAAAGACGCCCCGATCTGGAACAGCGAGGTCATCCGCGACTTTGATAAGCCGCTGGTCGAGCACGGTGGAGTGGCCGTGCTGCGCGGCAATCTTTGTCCTGACGGCGCAGTGCTCAAGCCTTCTGCTGCATCGCCCCACCTGATGAAGCACCGCGGGCGGGCCGTAGTCTTCGGGTGCATCGAGCACTATAAAGAGCGTATCGAAGACCCCGATCTGGCCATAGACGAGAACAGCGTGATGGTGCTCAAATACTGCGGGCCAAAGGGATATCCGGGCATGGCGGAAGTAGGGAATATGGGGCTGCCCGCCAAACTCCTCGCCCGCGGCATCACCGACATGGTGCGCATCAGCGACGCCCGCATGAGCGGCACTGCTTACGGAACGGTTGTGCTGCACGTCTGCCCCGAAGCTGCGCTTGGCGGCCCGCTGGCATTAGTTCAAGAAGGCGACTGGATCGAGCTCGACGTAGAAGCCCGCCGCCTGCACCTCGAAGTAGACGAAGAAGAGCTAACCCGCCGCCGCGCCCAATGGACGGCCCCCACGCCGGCTTTCACAAGCGGCTACCAGTCTCTCTACGTGAAGCACGTCATGCAAGCCAGCGAAGGCGCCGACTTCGACTTCCTGCAAGGCTGCCGCGGCCACGGAGTCCCGAGGGAATCGCATTGAAGCATGGACCTGGTCAATTTGCAACCTACCCCAGCCTCCAGGGCCGCGCCGTCCTCGTTACAGGCGGAGCCACCGGTATCGGCGAATCCATCGTTTCTCATTTCGCCCGCCAAGGCGCGCGAGTAGCCTTCCTCGACATTCTTGATGAGCCCGCGAACGAGTTAGTCAAGTCCCTCGCCGCCGAAGGCTTCCCAGCCCCGCTCTTCAATCATTGCGACATTACTGACATCGAGGCTCTCAAACAAAGCGTAAACGAAGTGATCGCCAAACTCGGCGTCATCGACGTCCTTGTCAACAACGCCGCCAACGACCAGCGCCACGCAATCGACGAAGTCACGCCCGAATACTGGGACCACTCGATGTCCATCAATCTCCGCCCGCAGTTCTTCACCATCCAGACCGTCCTGCCCTCGATGCGCAAAGCCGGCCGCGGCTCCATTATTAACATGAGCTCCATCTCCTGGATGATTCCATCCACAGGCGTGCCGATCTACATTGCAGCCAAGGCCGCCATCGTCGGCCTGACGCGCACTCTCGCTCACGAGCTCGGACCGCACAACATTCGCGTCAACGCCGTGCTCCCCGGCGCCATTGTCACCGAACGCCAGAAGCGCCTTTGGTATACGCCGGAGTACAAGGCGAAGATCATGGCCAGCCAGGCCCTCAAGCACGACATTCTGCCCGAAGACGTAGCCCGCCTCGTACTTTTCTTGGCCGCGGACGATTCGAGCGCCATCACCAACCAGAGCTATATAGTGGATGGCGGCTGGGTGTAGCGCGCCAATCCGGGCCTGTAACAGGGCATGACTTCAGTCATGCCGAAAAAGCCACAATAACGATGTGGGCTTTAGCCCCTGCGGACGCATTTGCAAAGGAGAACGAAAATGCGTTGGTCCAAAATAAAGCGCGCCGCGACACTCGCATGCATATTCTCCGTTCTCGAATTGCCGTCCCCTCGCGCCAACTCCCAATCGCTCGCACAGACGCCCGCTCCTGAATCCGCCGAATACAAACAGCTCCAACAGCGCCTGGCCCGCGGATGGAACACCTGGGACGTGCACAGCGTCGCCACGCAGGTTCTCCTCCCCGGCGGCCTTGCCATTCACATCGGCGTGAAACACAACACCACCTTATATGGCGATGCATACCTCGGAGACGCGCTGATCGGCCGCCTCGATAAAGGCGCAGAAGTCGTAACGCCCGGACCGCACGCGTGGGATGGAAGCTATACGCGAGCTGACTTCGAGTGGAGGGGCCACAAATGGCGCATTGAGAGCGCGCACGACGGCGATGATCTGGTGTTGCTCGTCAGTCCAATGGCTAAGGCAGTTTCTTCGGCTCTTGCGCCAACGGTGGTGTTCAGTGTCGGCTCCGTATGGGGCGAGTTTGCCGGGCCCGCGGGCTACGCCGGCCATGGAATTGTTGCCGTGACCGGCTTCGATTCTTCCGTCGAAATCGACTGCACATGCTGGAAGAATGCGAATGAATCCAAAGGCGCCATGCCATTAAGCTCACCCTACTTCGCGGTCCCTTTGACGGCGCCCGTGGGAGTGAGCACGGTTCAACTGGGCATGGGTGGGGAGGCCAAAATACCGCGCACGGTGGAACAGATCCGGAGCGTCATCGATCGCCAACGTGCTGCGTACGAGAAGTCCATCAAAGACGCCGGCGCCAAAGGCCCCATCCTCGACGCAATCGAAACCACGCTCGGCTGGGACACCATCTACGAGCCCGAAAAGCAGCGAGTCATCTCTCCCGTGAGCCGCGTGTGGAGCGTCGGGTGGGGCGGTTACGTTCTCTTCGATTGGGATACGTTTTTTGCGGCAACACTCGCATCCATCGGGGACAAGGATCTTGCCTACGCCAATGCCATCGAGATTCTTCGCGAGTCCACCGCGCAGGGCTTCGTCCCCAACTACGCGCGCGCCGGCGACTGGAAAAGTTCCGACCGCTCCGAGCCGCCCGTGGGAGCCATCACCGTGCTCGGCCTCTATAAGAAATTCCAGGATCGCTGGTTTCTTGAAGACGCATATCAGCCGCTGCTTAACTGGAACCGCTGGTGGGCCGCGCACCGCGATATTCAAGGCTATCTAGCCTGGGGCAGCGACGGCGACAATCAGCCCGCGAACCTCGATGACGATTCGCGCGGCACACGCGCCGGCGCCATTCTCGAATCCGGCCTCGACAACAGCCCCATGTACGACTCCACAACTTATAACTCGGAGTCGCACCTGCTCGAATACGCCGACGTGGGCCTGATGGGCATGTACATCGCGGACTGCGATGCTCTAGCCGAAATCGCCGATGCCTTGCAAAAGTCCGCCGACGCCAAAGAACTGCGCGATCGCAGCACCCACTATCGCGCCAAGCTGGCCACGCTCTGGGACGACAAAGCAGGCATCTTCCTCAACAAAGACCTGCACACCGGCCAATTCAACACGCGTCTCTCGCCGACCAACTTCTATCCCATGCTGGCCAGCGCCGCCACGCCCGAGCAGGCAAAAACGATGCTTGAAAAACATCTGCTCAACGAGAAAGAATTCTGGGGGCAATGGGTTATTCCGGCCATTGCGCGCGACGATCCGGCATTCAAGGATCAGAATTACTGGCGAGGCAGAATCTGGGGCCCCATGAACTATCTCGTCTATCTCGGACTTACTAACTACGACGACCCTGAGATACGAAAACAGTTTGCGCAAAAATCCTATGACTTATTCCTGAAAGAATGGAATGAGCACCGGCACGTCCACGAGAATTACAACGCCATTCTCGGCACCGGCGACGATGTTTCTTCGAGCGACCGCTTCTACCACTGGGGTGCGCTGCTCGGCTACGTCGAATACCTTGAGCAAAGCGGCGATCAGAAAGCCGCAGAGTAGACCTCCGGCCCGTTTGTCTCCGTGCCCCATCCATTCTGCGTTCTTTGCGGAATGGGCGGGAGAGCGCAACACCTGTTTCGCCACGCATCACTCGTCCTATCGCGCATCCCGTCGGACATGCCATCAGCCGCACCGATGCCTTACTATGCTCGAGAGGGTTTTTCTAAACATGAACTCCATCTTGAAGTTGCGTTCCTGCGTCCTTGCGCTCCTCGTTGTTCTTGCCGCAATTCTGTTGTCTGCCCGCAGCGCCCCGGCCCAAACCGCCGAAGAAGCAGCCAAGCTTAAGGCTGAGGTCGCCCGCCTCACCGCCAGCCTGCAACCCGAGTCGCGCGCCGTGATCGTGCGGCTCTTCGGCCTGAGCGAGCTGCCCGACGGCGCATGGAAAATGCATTCCGGCGATCTGGCTCACGGCGAAGCGGTGGGCCTCGATGAAAGCGATTGGCAGCCCATCGCGAGGCCCGGCAAAGCGCCCAACGATGCAGTGTGGTTTCGCCAGACGTATGAGGTTCCGGAGACGCTGAACGGCTACGACCTCACCGGGTCGCGCATCTGGTTTCAGTTCCACGCATACGCCAACGGGCCCATGCCGCAGATCCTCTACTTCAACGGCCGCCGCGTAGCCATGGGCGACGATCTAGAGCCCGTGGTTCTCCTCGACCAGGCAAAGCCCGGCGACAAAGTAACGGTGGCCATCAAGCTGCTGCACACCGTCGACACCAAGCAATTCGATGGCGCTTCGCTGGACATCGAGTACCCCGCAAGCCGCCCCAATCCCGACGACTTGCGCACCGAGTTTCTCTCCGCCGCCATTCTCGTTCCCTCCCTCGCGCCCAACGACCCCGCGCAACTGGCCACGCTGAACGGTGCTATACAAACTGTCGATCTGAAGGCACTCGACGCGCACAACCAAACAGCGTTCGACGCCAGCCTGCTTGCCTCGCTCGCAAAACTTGAAGGCTTGGAACCGCTGCTGCAGAAGGCCACATTCCACCTCACCGGCAACTCGCACATCGATGCCGCGTGGTTGTGGCCTTGGACCGAAACCGTCGACGTGGTCAAGCGCACCTTCGGCACCGCTCTGCAACTCATGTACGAGTATCCCGCTTACACCTACACACAGTCCGCCGCGCAATACAACGATTGGCTGGCGCAAAAGTATCCCGACATGAACGCGGAAATCAAGCGCCGCATCGCTGAGGGCCGCTGGGAAGTTGTCGGCGGCATGTGGGTCGAGCCGGACCTAAATATGCCCGACGGCGAATCGCTGGTGCGCCAGTTGTTAGTCGGCAAGCGCTGGTACAAGCAGGCCTACGGCGTCGACGTGCGCATCGGCTGGAATCCCGATTCCTTCGGTTACACATGGCAGTTGCCGCAAATCTACAAAAAGTCCGGCGTCGATTATTTCGTAACGCAGAAGATGACCTGGAACGACACCAATCAGCTTCCCTTCAAGCTCTTCTGGTGGGAGTCGCCCGATGGCTCCAAGGTCCTCGCGTATTTTCCGCATGACTATGCCAACGGCAATCTCGATCCCATTCGCCTCAGCCAGGACTTGGTGACGGCCCGCCAGCGCTCCACCGGAATGACAGACATGATGGACCTCTACGGCATCGGCGACCACGGCGGCGGCCCCACGCGCGCCATTCTCGATCAGGGTTTCCACTGGTCTCTGCCTTCCATGCCTCCAAAAGTCGTACCCAACATGCCATTCGGCACTGCGCAAACCTGGTTTTCCACCATCGAGGATGAGATCGCCCCGGAAAGCAAAGAGTGGAACTACCAATCCATTGCCAAGGGATATACGCCGCCTCTCGAGGTACCCAACAAGATCGACATTCCCACCTGGAAGAGCGAGCTTTACTTCGAGTACCATCGCGGCGTTTTCACCACGCAGGCCAACCACAAGCGCAACATGCGCGACGCGGAAGTGGAAGTGCTGGATGCCGAGAAGTGGGCATCGCTGGCGTGGCTCGACGGCAAGAGCTATCCCGGCAATGAACTAACCGAAGATTGGAAGAAAGTCCTCTTCAACCAATTCCACGATCTGGCTGCGGGCAGCGGCATCGGCATCATCTACAAGGACGCGCAGAAAGACTACGACGTGGTGCGCTGGTCGACGAATGAGATTGGAGCTGGGGCGTTGGAGGCAGTTGCGGAGAATATTGATACGCAGTCAAAGGTTGGCAAGGCGATACCTATCATCGTTTACAACCCTCTTGGTTGGGAGCGATCGGGGAACGTCAAAGTGCGTGTGCAGCTGCCCGCCAATCCCGGTGGCATTGCAATCCGCGACATGTCGAAACCCGAAGCGGCCAATCAGCTTCAGGTTCTGTCCAGGCGTCCGCAAAACGTTGACGAGATATCTTTTGAGGCTGGAAATATTCCGGCCCTTGGCTACAAGGTCTTTCAACTGGTCGTGAACGCATCCATCCCCACAGTCGATGGACCTCCGGATGATCCGAACCCAAATGCGATAACCATCAGCAATGATCTGCTTCGGGTTGTCGTCGACAAGAGCAGTGGCTGCATTACCAGCTTGCTTGATGAAAAGTCGAAATTCGAGACTCTTGCACCTGGCTCCTGCGGCAATCAACTCCAAGCGTTCAAAGACACTCCCAAAGACTACGACGCTTGGAATATTGATCCTGGAACTCTTGATCAACCGCCGACATTACTAACTCGTGCCGATAGTGTTGAGTTGTCGGATCCCTGGGGCCCGAATCCATCGATTCACGTCACTCGCAGCTGGCAGAACTCGAAGTTCGTTCAGACAATCAGCCTCAGGCGTGGCTCTGACCAGGTCGACATCGAAAACGACATCGACTGGCACGAATCGCATGTCCTGCTCAAGGCAGCCTTCCCGCTGGCAGCATCCGGTCCCTTCGCCACCTACGAAATTCCCTACGGCACGATCGAGCGCCCCACCACGCGCAACAACAGTTGGGAGAAGGCGCAGTTTGAAGTCGCAGCCATGCGCTGGGCCGATCTCTCTGGTCCGGGAGGCGACGGAAGGCAACACGGCCTGAGCATTCTCAACAACTCCAAGTACGGCTACGACGCCGTCGGCAACACGCTCCGCCTCACGCTGCTGCGCTCGGCCAAATGGCCTGACCCCGAAGCCGACATGGGCCATCACCATTTCCACTACGCGCTCTATCCGCACGCCGGCACATGGAAGGACGCGCTCACCGTCCGCCACGGATACGAGTACAACTACCCGCTTACCGCCGTCGTTACAACGGCGCACGCCGGCACTCTGCCAGCCGAGCACTCTTTCGCCTCCGTTGCGCCGGAGAACGTTGTCCTCACCGCCGTCAAGAAAGCCGAAGACGCGAACGGCCTGATTTTCCGTGCCTACGAGTGGGCGGGGAAGGACTCGACCGCCGAATTCCACGTCCCCCCAGGCGCGACCGGCGCAACCGTTACCAACATGATGGAGACGCCAGAAGGCGATCCGCTGCCAATAACCGGCGATGTGGTCAAAGTCCCCATTCATCCATACGAAATCGTGACCATAAGAGTCGACTATCCGAACGGCGGCCCGAAACAATAAGCCTTCGCCCCAGGCATCGCACTGCCTGCTTCAATTACCCTCGAACCATGAGCATCTTCGAGGAAAAACGCTTCGAGCTGGAGCACCATGAGTTCATGATGGGCGTGGAGCGGGGACGCCTGGCCGTGGCACTGGACCTTCTTACCGATTCCCTGATCATGGTCGGCCAGCACGGCGTCTACTGCGCTTCAACCCGCAATCCATCCAAGCCGGCACTCGATCTGCAGGCCGTAATTGCCGGCATGGAAGGCGCCAAAGCCCTCATCCAGTCGGTTATGGAAGAGGTCCGCCAGCAGCGCGATGCAGCCCGCGCCGGAGATCCCGCCAAAGGGCCGGCAAGTCTCCCGTAGGGAGATCGCGAAAATAGCCCAGGGTGGAGCGCAGCGCAACCCTGGGACTGCTTCCCCCACAGGTCTTTGCGCCCCGGAGGGCCGCATCGAAACCATCCATTGCGCAGAGCTAGTCGCGACGTGATCGCCCCACGCCTATCCGCCCGGCTCCCGCCAGTCCCAAAGTGCGCTATGCTGAAGGAGCGCGCCCGTAGCTCAGCTGGATAGAGCGAACGCCTCCGGAGCGTTAGGTCGGGAGTTCGAATCTCTCCGGGCGCACCATAGATTCTCCTACTCAGACAGTCGAGAGCACCTCCGGTCCCAGCCCTGCCTGCCGCAGCCATTTAAACTGGAATGCGGGTCCACCGCAGCAAGACACGCGCCGCCCGGATAAGGCTTAAATGCACTTCGATTTCCACTTTACTGCGATCCAGATTCTCTGGACGCTCACGTTTGCCGCGCAACTCGTCCTGCTGGTCGTCCTGCTGGGCCGCGACCGCGCCAGGCGTTTTCCCTGGTTCACCCTGGGCATCGTCCTGATGGCGCTGCGGCTGCTCGCCAGCCGCCTGCTGCTGGGCCGCATGCCCACAATCACCCTCGACGCCATCTTCGTCATCATGGCCGATGTGGCCGCCATCGTCGGCTTCCTCATCGTGGTGGAAATGGCGCGGCGCGCCTTCGCCTCCGTCGGCCGCAACGCCTGGCTGGCCTGGTCATTGACAGTGCTGATCATTGGGGGCGGCATTCTCTACGCCTTGGGACGACCCTGGCCCGCCTGGAAGACGCTTACCGCCGACTCTTTCATCGCCGATCTGCGGCTGATGCAAATGGGCGCGCAGAGGCTCGACATGCTGGTGGACCTGCTTACGGTTGAGCTTGGCCTGCTGGTCATCCTCTTCGGCCGCCGCACCGGCGCAGGCTGGCGATCGCACACGCAGCGCATCGTCATCGGCCTCTCCACTGCATCGTCAGCCCAACTGGCAGTTGAGAGCATCTGGCAGCTCATTGCGCGCCACGCCGTTCCCCATTCCCAGGCAGAGTACGACCGCATCGTCGGCCTGCGCGAAAAGCTCTTCAACGCCAACGGCGCACTCTACATTGCCGTGCTGATCTGGTGGATCGTAGTTCTCTGGATGGACGACCCGGGCGCGGCGGCAGCCGAGCACCCACTGGCAGCCACGCCCAAACCCGAATATCTGTCGGAGGAAGACGCGAATCCCGCCGAGCCTCGGACTGACCCCTAACCCCTGACCCCTAACCCCTGGTCTCTAAATATGGCAGCTCGCCTGCCCTCGCTTTTCCAGGTACTTCTGGTGATACTCCTCAGCCCGCCAGAAGGTCTGCGCCGGTTCCACCCCGGTTACAATCCGCTTCGGCTTGTAACGCCCCTCCGCCGTCAGTTGCTCAATCTTGGCCTGCGCTGCGGCTTCCTGCTCTGGCGAGTGGAAGAAAATTGCCGACCGGTACTGCGTTCCCCAATCCGGCCCCTGCCGATTCAGCGTAGTCGGATCGTGCAACTCGAAAAACGCATCCAGCAGTCGCTCATAACTCACCACCGCCGGGTCGAAGTCCAGCTCCACCACTTCCGCGTGCCCGGTCGAATCCGTACACACGTCCTTGTAGCTGGGCCGTTCCAGTCCGCCGCCCTCGTACCCCACCGCCGTAGCCGTCACTCCGGGGATGGCCGCAAAGGCTGCCTCCACGCCCCAGAAACATCCCGCTCCAAATGTCGCCTTTTCCATGCTCATATCCCTTCAGATGCTTTTGCACAATCAACGGTAACAAATTCTGATCATTGTCCGGTCCGCGTGTACGCGGATTGCTCATTGCTTCTTAAATTAACGATGAGCTGTCATCCTGAGCAGCATGACTCGCAAGGCGCGTTACGTCGAGAAAATGACACGACCAGGCGTCCCTGATTCTATTGGGTTTAGGTTGCGTGTCATCAGGAGCGAAGCGTACTTCAGCGGAGTCGAAGGACATGCTTCTCGGGCATTTTTCGCGAAAGAACACCCATCCCCGCTACACTAGAACTCGATGACCGGAAACCTGTTTAACGCTCCCCACGCCTCAGCCCCCGAAGGCTGGTTCACCGCCCACTGCGACGGCGGATCCCGCGGCAACCCCGGTCCCTCCGGCTATGGCGCCATAATCGAAGACCCCCAGGGCCGCGTTGTTGCAAGCCTAAGCGAGTTTCTCGGCATCCAGACCAACAACTACGCCGAATACTCCGGCCTGGTAGCGGTGCTGAATTGGGCGAACGGAAACGGCGCGAAGCACCTCCGCGTTGTGTCCGATTCCGAGTTAATGGTCAAGCAGATGAAGGGCCAGTACAAGGTAGCGAGCCCCGTACTGCGTCCGCTCTACGAGCAAGCACGCCGCCTGGCCGCCCGCCTGGAGAAATTCGAGATGCGCCACACCCTCCGCGGCGGCAACAAGGAAGCCGACCGCCTGGCCAATGAAGCGATGGACAAGGGCATGGGCCGCACGCCGGAAAGGCAGTCCGCCGAGGCGCTCACTCGCCGCGTCAGCGATGCGCCGCTGAAGCCTCAGCGGCAGGTATTCGAGGGGCTTGTGAAGAACGGTGTAGTCCACCTCATTGAGGGCGAACTCCCCGACGGCATCCTGGTAAAAATCATCCGCGAATAGCCCCGAACCTGAGTGCCCCATAGCCTGTCCTGAGCTTGTCGAAGGATCTCGATTTTGAGACCTGGTAGACCACCGATCTTAAATCCCCTCGGCGGGTTTTTTTCATTTCCTGTTCCCTGTTCCCTGCTTCTACGCCTTCCGCCCCAGATCGTTCCTCCACGCGTGCCCATCGCGCTCCAGCAGCCGGTCTGCGCACTCCGGGCCCCACTTGCCCGCAAAGTAATTCGGAAAAACCTCCGGCTTCTTTGCGGCCCACGCCTCAAGAATCGGCGTGTACAGAGCCCAGGTCGTCTCCACGCCATCGCGGTGGGCAAACAGCGTTTGATCGCCGAGCATCGCTTCCAGCAGCAGCCGCTCATACCCGTTGGCGCTTGACTTCCCAAACGCCGCTTCGTAGTCGAAGTCCATATTCACCGGGCACACCGACATGTCCGACGAAGTGGGCACCTTCGCTCCAAATCGCAGCGCGATCCCCTCATCCGGCTGAATGCGAATGGTCAGCAGGTTGGGCTGAATCTCCTGGCACGGCCCGCTGTTTTGCAGCCGGTTGAAAATCAGCAGCGGCGGCTGCTTGAACTGAATGCTTACCTCGGTGGCCTGCTGCTTCAAACGCTTGCCCGCGCGCAAGTAAATCGGAACCCCCGCCCAGCGCCAGTTCTCAATCTCCAGGCGAAAGGCCGCATAGGTCTCCGTGCTCGAATCAGGATTGACGCGCTCCTCATCGCGATAGCCCACTACGCGCTGGCCGTTGATGACTCCAGGCCCATACTGACCGCGCACCGTATCCAAAATCGGAATCGGCGGCATAGCCTTCCACACCTTCAGCTTTTCCTGCCGCACGCTGTCCGATTCAAAACTCGAGGGCGGCTCCATAGTCACAAAACTCAGCAACTCCATCATGTGGTTCTGCACCACGTCGCGCAGCGCTCCTGCCTTCTCGTAGAACGGCCCGCGCCCTTCCACGCCCAGCGTTTCCGCGGCAGTAATCTGCACGTGGTCAATGTAATTGCGATTCCAGATCGGCTCAAAGATTCCGTTGGCAAAACGGAACACCAAAATGTTCTGCACCGTCTCCTTGCCTAAATAGTGGTCGATGCGGAAAACCTGGCTCTCATGGAAGACGGCGTTCACCTGGTGATTCAACAAGCGCGCAGAGTCCAGATCGTGCCCAAACGGCTTTTCAATCACCACCGCCGTCTTGCCTCTCCTCGGGTGCGCCATGCCCTGCGCACCCAGGTTCTCCACGATACCCGCAAAAAATTCAGGGGCTGTGGCCAGGTAGAACAGCCTGTCGCCGCCCAACTTCTTTTCCTTGTCGATCCGCTCTAACTCCGCCTTAAGTCCCGCATAACTCGCCGGGTCGTCGAAGTTAAGCGGAAAATAACTGATATCCTTCACAAACTCATCGAGCCTCGGGTCGCTGGTATCCACGCCGCCATAGCGGATAATCCCATCGCGCATATCCGCCGCAAACTCATCGCCCAGCGGCCGCCGCGCCACGCCCACGATTGAAAACTTGGCGGGCAGCAGATTGTTCTGCCGCAAGTGGAACAGCGCCGGCAGCAGCTTCCGCTTTGTCAGGTCGCCGGAAGCCCCAAAAATCACCAGAATCCCCGCCTCGGGAATCCTCTCCCCGCCGGAAGAAACCTTGGAAAGATCCTCCGGCCGAACACTCATCTGCATCGTCGCCATCCCTCGCCTCCAGCTAACTTGCTGACTTGCCGACTCGCTCGCACCGGCGAGCGCGCTAACTCGCTGATCCCTAATCCCTAACCCCTGATCCCTGGCACTCAGTCTTTCTTCACCGCATGTCCGCCGAACGCATTGCGCATGATTGCTAGCATTCTATCGGTGAAGTTATTCTCTTCCCGCGACCGTATGCGCCGCATGAGAGACTCCGTAATTATCGGCGCGGAGACATTCAGATCGATGGCCTCAATTACCGTCCACCGTCCCTCACCGGAGTCTTCGACAAATGCTTCAAGGCCATCCAGCGTCGGATTCTTCTTGAGCGCTTCGGCGGTCAAATCCAGCAGCCAACTGCGCACCACGCTGCCGTAGCGCCATATCTCCGAGATCTGCGCCAGGTCCAGATTCAGCGCCTCTTTCTTCTCCATGATCGTAAAGCCTTCGGCAAACGCCTGCATCATGCCATACTCGATGCCGTTGTGAACCATCTTTACAAAGTGCCCAGCGCCGCCAGGTCCGACACGTCCCCAGCCTTTATCTGCCGCGGGGGCAAGAGTCTCGAAGATTGGCCGCAGATACTCCACCGGTTCTTCATCTCCACCGATCATCATGCTGTAGCCTTCCTTCAGCCCCCACACGCCGCCTGAAGTCCCCACATCCACAAACTGAAATCCCTTCGCCGCAATCTCATCGTGCCGGCGCATCGTATCTTTGTAATTCGAGTTCCCGCCATCGATAAGAATGTCGCCGGGATTCAAGTGCGGCTCGAGCCTGGCAATCGTGTCATCGACCGGCTTGCCCTGCGGCACCATGATCCAGATAGCCTTCCGCCCCACTAGCTTCGTCGCCAGGTCATCGAGAGTCGACGCACCGACATTGCCCGATGCCGTCAGCTTTGCCACCGCGTCGGCATTGAAGTCGAAGCCCACCACCTGGTGCCCGCCCAGCCGCAGCCGCTCCGCCATGTTACCGCCCATCTTACCCAGGCCGATTAATCCCAGTTGCATGCCGTCTCCACTTTTCTAAATAACGCCCAGACTTACTAACTCCCGGCGCAAAGCATCCGCGCCAACAAATTGAATCCCCTTCATCCCCGCCGCTGCCGCGCCCGCCACATTCTCTTCGCGGTCATCAATAAACAGAATCCGTTCGGCCGGGCCCCCAAGAATATCCAGCGCCCGTTTGTAGATCGCAAGGCCGGGCTTGCGCAAACCCACGTAACACGAACTAAACGCAACCGTGAGATGCTTGCGCAAGCCAAAGGTTTCGAATCGATAGTCGTTGGTTGCGCGCGCCTCATTGTTCAGCGAGCCCAGCAGATAGTTGTGGGATGCGGCAAGCTCGGCAAGGATTCCCAGCGCCCCATCGGGCAGAAGTTTCGACTGCGTCAGCATGAAAGCGAAAAAGTCATCGGGAGAAAAACTGCGCGGCTCGTAAAACACTGTTGCATTCAGGTAATCCTGGAGCGGAATCAAATCGCGTTCCCAAGCATCGTTTTGCGCGCTATGCCGTGCCTCGAATGCCACGCGATCCAGATGAAAACGTTCCGCTGCTGCGTCGCGCTCGCCATGATCCCAGCCGTTGGTCAGCAGCACTCCGCCAACATCGAAGAGAATCACGTCGAAGGGGAACATCGGCGCCTTTCAGTATCTGTTTTCTTGATGAATGCCTGATGAAGTCACTTGCGAACCGGCGTCCGTGGACCCCTCTGCATTGCGTCGGGCCTATCTTCGCGACGCTCTAGGCCGGGTTCGCCGATCCGTCTCCGCACTGGTACTTCGCCTCAATCGCCAGCACTTTCTTGAATCGCCTCACGAATCTCTCTTCTGTGGCAATAAACTTTGCGCCAATGAATGCATTCACGCACTCAAATGCCAGTGCCGAACCGATCACCCGCGCGCCCAGCACAATCACGTTCATATCGTCATGCTCCACGCCCTGATGCGCGGAGTAAGTGTCGTGGCACATGCCGGCGCGAATCCCGGGAATCTTGTTCGCCGCCACGCACACGCCCACGCCCGAGCCGCAGATCAATATCCCGCGCGGCGCATCGCCCCGTCGCAGCGCCAGTCCCACTCTCTCCGCAAAGTCCGGATAGTCGTCCTGAGGTTCTTCTTTGTAAGCTCCCAGGTCCAGCACTTCGTGCCCAGCCATTGCCAGGTTAGCGCGAACCTCCTCCTTCAGAGGAAACCCCGCATGATCGGAACTAATCACTAGCTTCAAGGTATCTTCCTTTCCAGCGAGCGAGACATCGCGACAGAGTTACAACGGTTCGCGGTTAAAAGCTTAGGCGTTCATTCCGCCGATGAATCCGCCGACTTGCTGACTCGCTGACCGGCTGACTTGCTACTTAACCAGCTTCTTTGCTCTCGCCGCCACGTTCTCCGCGCTGAATCCAAGCTTCTCCAGCACAATCGGTCCCGGCGCCGAAGCGCCAAACCGATCCAGCCCAATTACGTCGCCGTCCAGTCCGACGTACTTCCACCAGCCCAGCATCGATCCAGCTTCGACCGCAAGCCTGGGCACGCCCGCCGGCAGCACGCTGGCCCTGTACTCCGCTGTCTGCTCATCGAAGATCTTCCAGCTCGGCATGCTCACCACGCGGGTCCGAATCCCCTCGGCCGCCAACAGCTTCGCCGCCTCCACCGCGGGCCAAACCTCTGAGCCCGTGCCGATAAGCACCACCTGCGGGTTCGATGCATCCACCAGCACATAGGCTCCCTTGCTCACGTCGGAATAGGAGTTGTGCACGGCCGGATCGATCACCGGCAAATCCTGCCGGCTGAGCGCAAAGAAACTCGGTCCCGTGCGTTCCAGTGCCAGCCTCCAACAAGCCGCCGTCTCGTTCGCATCCGCCGGACGAAAATCGGTCAGAAAAGGCACCGCCCGCAGCGCCATCAGGTGCTCAATCGGCTGATGCGTGGGCCCGTCTTCACCCAATCCAATCGAGTCATGCGTAAACACAAACAGCGAGCGAATCTTCATCAGCGCCGCCAGGCGGATCGCCGGCTTGCAGTAATCCGAAAACGTAAAGAAAGTCGACCCAAACGGAATCAGCCCGCCGTGCGCCGCGATCCCATTCACTGCCGCGCACATGCCAAACTCGCGCACGCCAAAAAACACATTCCGCCCCACCGGATCAACGTGGAAACTCGCTCCCGGATTGAAGATCGTCTTGGTGGATGAAGTCAGATCGGCTGCGCCGCCAAACAGCTCCGGCACAATGGCGGCAATCGCGTTCATCACCGCTCCGCCGGCGTTGCGCGTCGCCACGGGCTTGCCCGCCGGGTAACTCGGTATTGCCTTCACCCAGCCTTCCTTGCGCACATCCTTCTGCGTGCGCTCAAACTCCGCAGCCAGCTCCGGATTCGCTGCCTTGTAGCCTTCGAATTCCTTGTCCCATTTCGCCTCAAGCTCCGCGCCGCGGTCGATGGCCTTGCGCCAGTTCGCCAGCGCGTCCTCGGGCACATAAAAGCTCTGATCCTCAGGAAAGCCGAAGAACTTCTTGGTCGCCGCCACAGCCTCCGCGCCCATCGCCTCGCCATGCACCTTGTTGGTCCCGGCCTTGGGGCTGCCGTAGCCAATCACCGTCCGCACCGCAATGATCGACGGCCTCTCGGTTTCCGATTTGGCGTTTTCAATCGCGGCCTCAATGGCCACCAGGTCATTGCCGTCATGCACACGCTGCGTGTGCCAGTGATAGGCCTTGAAGCGCTCCAGAACATCGTCGTTGTAACTCAGTGCGGTCGGCCCATCCAGCGAAATCAGATTGTCGTCGTAAATCCAGATCAGCCTGCCCAGGCCGAGCATTCCCGCCAGCGCCGCGGCCTCGTGGCTCACCCCTTCCATGAGGTCGCCGTCGCCGCAGAGCGCATAGGTGTGGTGACTCACAATCTCGAAGCCGGGCTTGTTGTAGATGGCCGCAAGATGCCGCTCCGCAATTGCCATGCCCACCGACATCGCGATCCCTTGCCCCAGCGGACCCGTCGTCACTTCTACGCCTTCCGTGTCGCCATACTCAGGGTGCCCCGGCGTAATCGATTCCCACTGCCTGAACTGCTTCAAGTCGTCGATCGTCATCTTGTAGCCGGAGAGATACAACGCCCCATAGAGCAGCGCCGAAGCGTGCCCATTCGAAAGCACAAACCGGTCCCGGTCCACCCACTTCCAGTTTTTCGGATTATGCTTCATCAGCTTGTGATAGAGCAGGTAAGCAATCGGCGCACAACCCAGCGGAGCGCCTGGATGGCCGCTCTTGGCCTTTTCCACCGCGTCCACCGCCAGCAGCCGCAACGTATCAATAGAAAGTTCGTCGAGTGAAAGTCCTGCAATACCTGAAGTCATAAGCTTGTACGAATCCTTTCCCGGTGTTTCGTGATTCAGTAGCGTCTCACGCGCCAGAAAATCAATTTATTCGTCATTCATTGAATTTCGCCGATGCTAGCCGCCCACCTGCACCTCCACATTGTAACCAAGCCAGGCATTCTGCTCGGTCCAATGCAAGGTCCATTCCAGCTTTGTGCCGTCTGCCTTTCCGATTTGGGGCGCAGTCGCAATATCCGCGCTGTGCCCGGCGCTGCCCAGGCTGCGGCTCATCGTAGTGTGCGTCGTGTTCCATCCGTCGATGGTCCATTTCACTTCAAACCGCTTCTCATCCAGAATCCGCAGCGTCTCTCCCGCAGCAATCTTCTGAATCGGCCGCATCATGCTGTAAATTTCCAGATTCCCGCGAACTTTCTTGCGTCCCGCCGGCTCGCAGTAGCGGTCATAGACCGGATCGATGCGGTCGAAGACCTTCCCATCCACCGCCGAGCGCAACAGCTTTAGATACTCTGCGTGAGCCCATACCAGCGGTACTGCCGATCCGGCCGGCTGTCCCAGCCGCAATTCCCTCTCCGGCACGCCAACCTCGTCCCAAACCTGCTCCGGCATCATCTGCCCGCCGGTTGCAAATCGCTCATAGGTCCTGATCAACTCGGTAATATCTTTCCCCGCCGCCAGCTCATAATGCGCGCGCTCGCCGGTCAGCAGCGGCCACACCCGGCCCTGGCCCCACCCTTGATACGGCCCGCCATCCGGCCGGTCGCCATAACCGTCCCAGTTGTAGCGCAGCCAGCCCGGCCCTTGCGGCAGCCCGCGTTTGAGCACCGCGTCCACCACCTTCAGCGAATCCGCCATCAGCGGATCGTCGGCCCGCCGCACGCCGTAGCGAACCAGTTCCAGGAATCCGGCATCGATGATCTCGCGCGCCTCAAATTCCGAGCGCGTTCCCGGCGGCCGGTTGTTCAGGTGGATGGTTTCCTTCCCGCACTCCTCGCACGCATATGCTTCGCCCTTTTCCGGCGGACGAATGCGCATGTAGTGGCGCTTTACATCTGGCAGCAGGACGCCTTCAGTAGTAACCGTCCAGTCTTCCAGATGCTTCTCGATCCAGTCGGCATACTCCTCCAGAAATACCGCCAGCTCCATCGAATCGTGCATCCGCGCAATTTCCGCCGCGCAAATCAGCCCGCTAATCACCGCCGCCAGCGTCGAGGGCGAGTAGCCTGCGTTCTCCTCCCAGCGCTCCTGATTGGTGATCGGCGCATGGCGCACCAGGAACCCAGCCGCTCGCTCGACGAAGAGGAAAAAATGCAGCTCGCCCAGCGCATTCGCCTTCCACAAGCGCCACGCCAGAATCACCGGGAACGCTACCTCGTCCAGTTGCAGCCCGCGCCAGTAGGGCGTTCCGTCAATCCAAAAATTCTGCGCGAAGCCGCCATCCGGCTGCTGCGTGCAGGCCAGGTAGACCAGCGCACGCCGCGCCGTCTCAGCCCGCCCGCAGGCCAGCAGCGCCGTGGCCGTCTGCACCATATCGCGCGTCCACACCAGGTGGTAGCCGCCCAGATCGTCGTCGCCCTTCGACTGGCCCCACGGAATCGACGCCGACGCTACAAACGCACCTGAAAATGTCTTGTCTTCATGCGCCAGCAGCACATTGTGGCTGGTCCCCATCAGCTTGCCGCCGTCGCACGACTTCGCGGCCAACCACGTCGGATTCGCCGCCCGCTGCCACTGCGTAACGAACCGGGCCTTGTGCTCCTCGAACGGAGTCGCCAGCGAACTCATCGTCTTCTGCGCCGCAGTGTGGTGCCCCCCGCCGATTCCGATCGCCAGCGTGAACTCGATGGAGCCGTCCGGCGCAACGCCGCTCAGGTCCAGCTCACCCATCACCGCAATATTTCCGCTTGTCGCCGAGCCGAACTCCCAATCCATGCGGAAGTTGTCCACCAGGTCGCGCCAGCCATCGCTCGAACCTACAAAGCCGCAACTCACTCGCGAGAAACCTGAGCTCGTCAAGCCGCAATTGGCGGCCATTGCGAGCGACCAGCGGCCTTTCCACGCCATCAGCACCTTGCGCCCGGCCAGGTCCACCGCTCGCGCCGAGTTGCCCGCCCCGCCAATGTCCAAGTGCGGCGCCAGGAGCGCATACACCTTCAGCCGTGGCAGCAACTCCGCATCCCCCTCAATGCGCACATGGTTCAGAACCACCGCATGGTGGGGGTCGCAGATAATCTCCTTGGTCAGCGTGTAGCGTCCCTCCGGGTCGCGGTTCACATACCGCACCCCCAGCGCCTCGGGATGGATGTACTCAAACGTCGACTGCAGGTCGCGCTTCTCCTCGTGGAAAAACGTCTCCCCATCCGTCACCAGGAACTCCATATCTCGCACTTGCGCCCGGTCGATGGTCGGGTTGTAGATCTCGTTCAGAATCCCGTGGGAGCATGTAAACCAGATCCGGCTCGACGCCGCGTACGAAGTGCACACCGCGTCCTTGATGCTTGAAGTCCATCGCGGCTCTGTGCCCGGCGCGCCAAATGCCTCGCCCTGCTGCTCAAGCCACCGGTACAACGGCTGATCGCTCATCGGCAAACTCACTCGTTTCGAAAAGGGAAATCAGGAAACCAAGCGCGAAATTAGGACGCGAACGGAAAAGGAGTCGCGCAGCGCACTCCATTCTATCGATGTTCCCCAACCATCCAAGGTTTCTCGTCGACAAAAATTCAATCGGGAGCCAACCGCCTGTCCACGCAGGCGCCCTAATCCCTATTCACTGCTTTCCAACTTTCCCCTGCACCCTCGCTGTCTCTTCCCGCATCCAAGCATACGGCCACGCAAAAGCGTGTGAAAATTGGATTTATCCTCGTCGCTTTGGTTCGCCCCGCGCACCGCCGGGCCACATCCCCGCAGTACAAATTCAATCGCCCGCAGTAGAATTTCAATTCAAGGAGATTTCCCCAATGGCCTACGAACTTCCACCGCTGCCTTACGACTACGCCGCGCTCGAGCCTTTTATCGATGCGGAGACCATGCACCTGCATCACGACAAACATCACCAGACCTACATCACCAACGTGAACGCCGCCCTGGCCAGCCATCCCGACCTGGCCGCCAAGTCGGTTGACGACCTGATCCGAGACTTGGCCGCTGTCCCGGAGGACATTCGCGGCGTCGTCCGCAACAATGGCGGAGGCCACTCCAACCACACCGCGTTTTGGAACCTGATGGGCCCGGTCGGCACAGCCGGCGTAGGCGGCGCGCCATCCGGCGCCATCGCCGCGCAGATCACCTCCGACTTCGGCGACTTCGAAGCCTTCAAGAAGACATTCAATGAAACCACCGCCAAGCAGTTCGGCTCCGGCTGGGGATGGCTGGTCTTTACCGGCGGCAAACTCAAGGTCATCACCAATGCCAACCAGGATTCGCCGCTGAGCCAGGGCCTCTATCCCATTCTCGGCAACGACGTGTGGGAGCACGCCTACTACCTCAAATACCAGAACCAGCGTCCCAAGTACCTTGAGGCCTGGTGGAACGTCGTCAACTGGCACGAAGTCAACAAGCGCTTCGCCGTAGCCAAAGGGTGAAAAGCAGGGATTAGGGAAAAAGGAATAGGGAATAGAGTCGGGCTATTATCCCCCTGGAATATGGGTGCTGGGGCCCGCACCTCCCCAGCGGGAAACTCTCCGTGCCCCATCCATTCCGCTTTTTCCCGCGGAATGGGTGGGAGGCCTCGGACCCTTTCCGCGCCCACCGTCCCCGCCAACTCGCCAACCTGCTACCGCCGCACCAGCGGCGCTAACTCGCCGCGCTACTTACAACTCTTTTGCAACATTTGTGTCTAATCGGACAGTGAAGATGTTTAGAAGCACGTCCAAAATCGCCCTCATCTCCTTTCTGGCACTCATTCCCCTGTTCCCACTCCATGGAATCGCCCAGTCCGGCAGTTTCACCATCGCCCAGCACGGCAAGCCCGTCGGCACTGCCACAGTCACTTTCACCGCTACTCCCAAGGGCTACGACACCACGAGCGTGGTGCGTGTCGCCATGCAGGGGCTGAACTACAACCTCTCCAAGACCGAGCAGCTCAGCTCCGCCAACCATCTTCGCCACGTTCAGCTCAGCGCCACCGTCAACAGCTCCGCGGTCAATATCACCGCCGCGCCAGACGCCGCCCAGTTCCTGCTCAACGTCTCCGCCAACGGGCGCAGCTCCACCACGCGTCTCGCTCCGCATCCAGCCGCCGTCTTTCTTCCCGACTTCGATCCCGGCGCGCTGGACACGCTGCTCGCCCTGGCCGTGGCGCAGAACAATCGCGGCCTCTGGGCCATCCTCCCCAAGAAGTCCGGCGCGCAGGATGGATCGGTCGTCCCCGTCCAGCTAGCCACCTATGCGGATGAAAAAGGAACACTGGACGGCAAGCCCATCGTCGTTCACCATCTCCAGGCCACCATCGCCGGCGCCCAATCGGAGCTCTTTTCCGGTCCCGAAAACCAGCTTTTACAGGCCGAACTCCCCCAGCAAGGCTTCGCCCTGGTCCGAAAAGGCTTCGTTCTCACTCCGCCCGCCAAAGCCGGGGCCCCGCCCACAGCGCCGGAAGCCGCACCCCAAGCGCCAGCGCCCGCCGGACCAGTTCAGCAATAAAAATGATCTGTCATCCTGAGCGGAGCGCACTTCAGCGGAGTCGAAGGACCTGCATTTTGGGAGATTGGCCCGCCGTGCAATCCGAATCATTTGTAACGAACGTCGGACCCAATCACTAACAGGCCTTCCCCGCCGCGACCGCTGAAGCCCACGCCCACTGAAAATTGAATCCGCCCAGCCACCCCGTCACATCCACTGCTTCCCCAATAAAGTAGAGCCCAGGCACCGCACGAGCCTCCAGCGTCCGCGCCTGCAAGCCGGCGGTGTCCACTCCACCCGCCGTCACCTCAGCCTTTTCAAATCCCTCCGTCCCCACCGGATGCAGCCGCCAGCAATGCAGCTTCTGCTCCCAGGCCATCAGCGCCGCGTTCCCCCACCCCGCCTGCCCGCCGGATTCCGCCAGAAAACTCGCCAGCCTCTGCGGCAAAATCTCCCTCATTGCCAGCCGCAACGCCGCGGTGTCCCGCCGTGCCCGCGGCTGCATCAACGCTCCCACCACGCCGATTCTCGTCAGAGGATCCAGCAGTGAACCGGGCGCTAAATCCAGCACCAGAGCCTCTCCCGCCCGCCAATATGACGAAGCCTGCAATACCGCTGGCCCGCTCAAACCGCGATGTGTAACCAGCATCTTCTCCCGAAAAGGCACGGGCTGGTACTTCGGGGCTTTCCTATCTGAGGAGCGGCCTTGCGACGGTTCCACCCACGCCACCACCTCAGCTGACACTCCCGCTAACTCCGTCCATCGCGCCTCATCCCCTCCCAGGACCAGAGGCACCAGCGCCGGTCGCGGCTCCACCACGCGCAGCCCAAACTGCGCGGCAATCTCATATCCCAGCGCGGTGGCCCCCATCTTCGGGATCGATAATCCTCCCGTAGCCACCACCACCGACCGCGCCTCGAACTCACCCGCCGAGCAGGACACGCGAAACCCGCCTCCACCCAGACCCTTAACGGCAGCCGACCGCGCATTCAGAACCAATTCCACGCCGCCCAGCGCGCACTCCGCCAGCAGCATATCCAGAATCGCCCGCGACGACCCATCGCAAAACAACTGCCCCAGCGTCTTCTCATGCCACGCGATCCCATACCGCTCTACCAGCGCAACAAAGTCCCCCGGCCTGAATCCCGCCAGCGCCGACTTCGCAAAGTGTTTGTTTTCGGAGATGAAGTTTTCCGGCCCGCAGTGCAGATTCGTAAAATTGCACCGCCCGCCGCCGGAGATTAGAATCTTCCGCCCCGCCTGCCCACCGTGCTCCAGCAACGCCACGCGCCGCCCCCGCTGCCCGGCCGTCGCCGCGCACATCAGCCCCGCCGCGCCCGCGCCGAGAACAATCGCTTCAAATTGCCGTGGTTCGGGCCGCATTATTGGTTCGGCGCCGGCCCAATCGCCGGAGGCACATCCATCACCGGAGCCTGCCGTGCCACCAGCATGATCCGCTTGATCTTGTTGCGGTCGATGTGCTGGATGCTGCCGCCCACGCGAATCTCCACATCCATCCCGGAGATCGAAACCAGGTCACCACTCAGCAGGCTTCCGTCCCGTAACTCAACTGAGTCGTACGCAGCTGCACCCAGCTCATAGCTCACAGTGCCGCCCGACACATCGTCACGGCTGATCTCCAGCGGAAAATTCCCCGCCACAAAGCCTTCCTTGCTGAAGGTGAGCGTATGCTTGCCAGCTCCCACCGTAATCATGCGCGGAGTGTTGCCCACTTCCGTTCCATCCACCTTGAGCAGCGCCCCCTGAGGCGTGGAATTTACCGTCATCTGTATTGTCCTGGCCGCGTCTGAAATCTCCTCCAGCGATACCGAAGCGGGATTGCCGGAAGTCGTTACTGTGGTCTCGAATTTCACCGTCTCGCCCGGCCCCACATTGGTCAGCGCAATCGTGTCCTCACCAATGCGCACCTTGTTCTTGTCGAAAAGGTACACCTTGAAGCGCTGAGTTGAAATCCGTCTCGGGGAAAGATTCTCCGCCGTGGTATCCATCACATAGCCGTGAAGATTGCTCATTCCGGGCAGCGCCTTGAGCCTTCCAAATGTAAAGCGCACCATCGGCGTCCCGGTAGCGGGCCAGTCAATCACCTGCATCGGAGCATCTTTCGCCAAGGCAGGAACCGCCAGCAGCAGACACAGAGCAAACACACGGACAAATCGCGAGCTGGAAATTGTCTTGATCATGACGAGATCATCATAGCCTGATTCACATTTCCTCGCTCCCGCGCCACAAGTTTCCGGGTTGCACGCAAGCCATCAATTGCCGAGCAAAGGAAAGTTGATAAATTGCTGGTAGGAGAATGTTCTGCCGACCCAAACCCATTCATCCGCGCCGCCTGCGAAATGGAAGACCTTGCTGGCCTTCGCGATCATCTACTTTGTCTGGGGCTCCACATTTCTTGCCATTCGCATCGGCGTTCACGAAGTTCCGCCCCTGATGCTGGCCGCCATGCGCTTCTCCGTGGCCGGCCTGGTGCTTTACCTCTGGATGCTCGCCCGAGGCGTGCGCTCCCCTACGCGCCGCCAGTGGCTCTCCGCAAGCCTGCTCGCTTTGCTCATCTTCGTCCTGGACTACGGTCTTCTGTTCTGGGCGGAGCAGCGCGTTCCCTCCGGCATCGCCGCCGTCATCCTGGCCATCATCCCCGTATTCATGGCCTTGTCGGAGATCGTCATCCTGCGCACCCAGCGTCTCACGCTCCGACTGGCCCTCGCGCTCCTGATCGGAATGTGCGGAGTCGCTGTGCTCATGAGCCATTCGCTCAATCTGGCCGGCGCGCCCATCGAGACCAAGGGCGCCGTCGCGCTCATCTTCGCGGCCTTCACCTGGTCGATTGCATCCGCGCTGGGCCGCAAGCTTCCGCTGCCGGAGTCCAAAGTGATGAGCTCGGGATCGCAGATGCTCGCCGGCGGCATCATGCTGGCCCTCGCCTCGGCCGCATTTGGAGAGTTCCGCGGCTTCCACCCCTCCACTGTCTCACGCGAAGCCTGGCTCGCCTTGCTCTACCTCATCATCGCCGGCTCCATCATCGGCTTCACCGCCTACGTGTGGCTGCTCCATCATCAATCGCCCACCAAAGTCGGCACTTACGCGTATGTGAATCCCGTTGTAGCCGTGGCCCTCGGATATCTCCTCGGCGGCGAAACCCTCGGCATGCGCACCATCCTCGGAACCCTTTTGGTCCTGGTCAGCGTAGTCGTCATCACCACCACGCGCGCTAAGAAGCCTGCTACCCCGTGAGCCGCGGATACCGCTCGTTCACCAGCCGCAAGGCTTCTTCCGGCGTCCCAATCGTCCCCTCAAGTTGCGCATCTTCCACGAGCCGCAGCATCACTTTGAACTGCGGACCCGGCGCGTATCCCGCCGCAATCAACTCCCGCCCGGTTAGCAACGGCGCGGGCCGCATTGTCTCCTCTGGCATCGCATGCCAGCGCTCCCGTACAAACTCCCAGTGGTCCAGATTCCCGCTTCCTGCAAGACAATCCATCCGGTGCAGCGCCAAATGCTCCTCGAACTCCGGAAGCCTGAAAAACCGCTTCAGTGTCGATGCTTTCATGTGCTCCGCATCCGCAAATCGCATATGGTTCTCGACTAGCGCCAACGTCTGCCGCGTTTCCTCATTCGAAAAGCGGAACCGCCGCAAGATATCCGCCGCCACGGCCATACCCACGTCGACGTGGCCATCGAATCGAATCCGGTCCGGAGCCCGCCGGAATGTGGCCGGCTTGCCCACATCGTGCAGCAGCGCTCCCCATGCCAGAGTCACGCTGCATCCCTCTTCCAGTTGCCCCAGCAGCCCCAGCGTATGCACCCACACGTCGCCCTCGGGATGGTATTGCGGAGGCTGCTCCACGCCCTTCATCCGCGCCACTTCCGGCAGCACCTCGGCCAGCAGCCCAGTCTCATCCAGCAGCTCAAATGCCCGCCGCGCATTCCCCTCGGTGAGCATCTTGGTCAATTCGTCGCGCACCCGCTCCCTGCTCACCGCCGCGATTCGACCCGCCAGCAATTGAATCGCTTGTTTCGTCCCCGCCTCCAGCTCGAACCCGAACCGCGATGCAAACCGAACACCGCGCAGCATGCGCAGACGATCTTCTTCAAACCGCGCCTCGGCACGGCCAATCGCACGAACAACCCCCGCCTCCAGATCCTCAACCCCATCCACAAAATCAATCACCGCCGAGCGAAGATCGTCTTGGATCTCTAGTGACCTGTCATCCTGAGCGGAGCGCAGCGAAGTCGAAGGACCCGCTTCTTGTAATTCAGTTCCGCGCAGCGGATCAAGCAGCAGTCCATTGATCGTAAAATCCCTCCGCTTCACATCCTCCTCGGCGCTCTCCGTATACCGCACCGCATCCGGATGCCGCCCATCCGAATACGCCCCATCCGACCGGAACGTCGCCACCTCCGTCGTGAAATAACGATCGTCCTCGCCGTGGGCTACCAAGACCACCCCAAAGTGCGCTCCCACGGCAAACGTTCTCTCGAACATCCCCAGGACTATTTCGGGCGTAGCGCTCGTGGCCACATCGAAATCCATCGGCACGCGACCCAATAGCAGATCCCGCACGCAACCGCCTGCGAGGTACGCCTCATACCCCGCAGCCCGCAGCCGCTCCACCAACCCCAGCGCCGCCTCGAACTTTGCTGTCCCATACAACATAGCTGCCCTCATTTTCACTCCGACGCCCGCTTACTCGCCAATCCGCAACCCGGTAAACTAGTCGGATGAGCCGCGGCCTGATCCTCGCCATTGAAACTTCATGCGACGAGACTGCGGCCGCCGTTGTCCAGCGCGGCTCGCACACGCTCAGCTCCGTCGTTGCCTCCCAGATCGCTACTCATGCGCGCTATGGCGGAGTCGTCCCCGAGCTTGCCAGCCGCGAGCATCTCCGCGCCATCGTTCCCGTCGTCCGCGCCGCGCTCGCCCAGGCCGGTATCACTCTGGCTGACATTGACGCGATCGCCGTAACCAGCGGACCCGGACTGGCCGGGGCCCTGCTGGTCGGAATTACCTACGCCAAAGCCCTGGCCTTCGCCGTCAACCTTCCCTTAATCGCCGTCAACCATCTGGAAGGCCACATCCACGCCGTCTTGCTCAACGAGCGCGAGTCCTCGTCTGACGGCGATATGCACGCAGACGACCCAGCCCTGGCCCTGGTCGTCTCCGGCGGCCATACCCACCTCTACCTCGCCCGTCCCATCGCCGAATCCTGGCACTACACGCTCGTTGGACGCACCCTCGACGACGCCGCCGGCGAAGCCTACGACAAGGTCGCCAAGCTCCTCGGCCTCGGCTATCCCGGAGGCCCGTGGATCGACGCTCTCGCTCAATTCGGCAACCCTCACGCCGTCCCCTTCGCCTTTTCGCAGGTGAAGACCAAGCTTCACCTGGCCGGTAAAGCGCCGCCAACCAAAGCCTCAAAAACCGCCCCCATCGCCGGTCTCGACCGCCATTTCCTCTTTTCTTTTTCCGGAATCAAGACGGCCGTCCTGCGTTACGTAGAACTCCACAACCTCCGTCCCGAAGCTGAGGCACGACACAAGGCCCTTTTCGCGGGTTCCAATAGCCCCAGGCCGCCTGCCACCCAATCCGAAGCCCAAGCCCTTTGTTCCCAAACCACACTCGACCTAATCGCCAGCTTTCAGTACGCGGTAGTGGGCGATCTGCTGAAAAAGACCCTTGCCGCCGCCGAATCCCTGGTCATCCCCCGCATCCTCGTCACTGGCGGAGTGGCCGCCAACCGCGAACTCCGCGCCCGCTTTACCGCGGAAGCCGCGCGTCGCAACTTGCGCGTTTCCTTTCCGACCCTCGCCTTATCCACCGACAACGCCGCCATGATCGCCGCAGCCGCCTGGCCGCGCTTCCTTGCTCGTGACTTCGCCCCTCCGGATCTCTCCGCGGACCCTTCTCTGGCCCTCGGCCGCTGACTCTTGCGACCCATCGGATGTACGATTGCATCAGCACGCCAACCAGCGTCAGGGAGCCCGCAACCATGAACGCCAGGACACCAACCCTGTTGATCGCCATCGCATCAGCCCGGTTCATCGCTGGCTGCGGCTCCGGTGGAATGGCCCCGCCACCTATCGTTCCCCCCACCGCCTACGTTCTCACCGTCGACTCGGCCAGCCCGGCCAGCGGTGTCGCCATCACCGTCGGCCAGGCGGACAACAACAACCTCACCAACGGCACCACAAGCTTTACTCGCACCTACAACGCTGCAACCGCCGTCATTCTCACCGCCCCGGCAACTGCCGGCGTTAACACATTTTCATCCTGGACCGGCTGCACAACTGCGAGCACTGTCACCTGCAACGTCACTCTCAACGCCAAAACCACTGTCACCGCCAACTACGCCGCGCCCGCCGCCGCAGTTACTTACTATGTCAGTGGCTCCGGCAGTGACTCGAATAACGGCCTTACCATATCAACCGCTTTTCTCACCCTCCAGCAGGCCGAAAGCGTTACCCAGCCTGGAGACACTGTCTATGTTATGAACGGCACTTATACTAACTCCTGCTCCAGTTGCAATGTCCTCAATGTCACCACCCCCGGTACAGCTACTAACTGGATCACATTCAAAGCCTATCCCGGACAAACTCCAACTATCTCATTCAACGGCTGGGCGGGCATCTTCTTTGCGCCTACGGCGGCCTATGTCGAAGTAAATGGATTCACGATTATCGGAAACAACGCCAATGTAACTCTCGCTCAGGCGCAGGCTCAATCTACCACCAATCCCGATCCCGCCTTCAACGGCAACTGTATCTCCTCTGACGGCCGCAATGGCACTGCCACCGTTCGCCCCAACCACATCCGCATCCTCAACAACATTATCAGCGAGTGCGGCGGCGGGGGCGTGGGCACAGCCTGGTCTGACTACGTGACCATCTCCGGCAACACCATCTATAACTCGGCGTGGTATTCCATTTATGGCGCCAGCGCCATCTCCACCTGGGAGAATTGGAACTCCGATAACTCCACGGCTTACAAAATGTTCATCACAGGCAATCGTATTTACGGAAACGAGGAGCTCGTTCCCGTGTTTGACAATAACCCGCCCATGATTACCGACGGCGAAGCCATCATTATCGATTCCACTCGTAACTCGGCCTATAACCCGACCAATGACCCACTGCCTCCTTATACTGGCCGCACACTTATCGCCAATAACGTGATTTATAACAACGGGAGTTCAGCGGTCGAAGTCTTCCAGAGCGATCACGTCGATGTGGTCAACAATTCCAGTTATCAGGATGTGACCAATCCGCCCCTATCCGGCCGCGGCGAGATGTTTCTCAACCAGACCTCCGATGTCAATGTCATCAATAACATCTTCTATAGCGCTACCGGCCAGAACCCACTGACCTCAGTTCCCGGCACAACTTCGTCAATCGTGCTGAATTACAACCTCTATTACAACGGCTCCATCTCCGGCGACGTCCCCGCTGGCCCCAACGACCTCACCGGCAACCCCCTTTACGTCGACCCCGCCGATGCCAACCCCCTCAACATCTTGCTCAGCGTCTCATCGGGCAGTCCCGCCCTGGGCAGCGGCACATCTTATCTGGCCCCGTCGACCGACTTCCTCGGCAACCCCCGCCCCGGCGCCGACGGCTACGATCGCGGCGCCTACCAGCAGCAATGACTGTTCCGTCCCTTCCGAGGGCAGGTCGTTCCTTTTAACCGGCGAGTCTTTACCTGATCGGGTAATTGGTACATGCTCAGGACCGGATTTGCCCTTCGATCGACCGCGTAGCCGGATCATTGCAATCAGAGGGTTGCAACATTAGAGAGGTTTGGTCCTTCATGTGCTATTAGCACTGCGAGGCGGAATTGCGCGTTGACTCGGCGGCTTGTTTCTCCAAGCGGAGAGATTTGACCCGCAAGCAGCGTTGTCGCGCAGTTCCTCTGCGGCAAGCAACCCGCCGTCAGAAATGGGGAAATCGACATGGCTAGCCCAGCTATTAAGCACACTGAGATTCGACGTGGTGAGTTCTCATTTACTCCGAATTTCCGGTCGCTGCCTGAATTAGCGGCGTCCTTGGGCGCAGTTCCTGCCGGCGGCAAGCGAGCGGACGGCAGGGGCGTTTTGACAGCCGTCGGCTTGAAGGGAGCTAAATCTGCCATGGTAGCAATTGGCCTGGAAGCCGCGGCGGCACTATGCGTTTACGGCATCTGGCAGGCTTGGCATATCCTCCGCTAATCCGATCATCCGGATGGCCGTTTCTGGCATTCCGAAAAGCCCGCTGATCTTCGTGTCAAGCAAAACTCTCCTATCCCGCCCGGCCGCAGCGTCCATCGCGGCGGACTTACTCACGTTGAATCAATCGCTTGGCTACCACTCTCTTCTGCAGATTTTCTCCGCTCCGCGTTGCGTATAATTTCACCCCAAAAGCGCACAATAGAGTTGGAAAAGATAAGAGAGCAACTGCGCTCGAATGATTCATGACACCTACCCCACCCCCGGGCATTCTCCCCTCAACCACCGAATGGAAGGGGAAACGCGGGTTTCGACTGTGGGACTGTGGAGTTCTTCACCGATAACCCGCATCGAATCAACCAATCCGGGCAATAAACTGAAAAAAATAACCTCGCACCATTGCCGGAGAGAGAACCGCATCCCTTCGAGAAAGCATTACGGCAAAAGCTCGGCCGATCCGGCACCCGATTTCCGATTCTTACCCCTCGCCTTGCTACAATCGGTAAGTCCAAAAGCCGCAGTCTTTCAGCCGTCTTATGACCCAGCCGTTCGCACCGCAACCCATGACCATCCGCCTGTTCAACACCCTCAGCGGAGAAATCGACCCGCTCGTCCCCATGGATGGCCAGGCGCTGCGCATGTACGCCTGCGGGCCCACGGTCTACGACTACGGTCACATCGGCAACTTCCGTACTTTCCTGGCGGTAGACATCCTTCGCCGGCTGCTCCTGCTCACCGGGACCGAAGTCCGCCACGTCATGAACATCACCGATGTTGACGACAAGATCATCCGCAACGCCGCCGCTCAGAACATGCCCATCGGCGAATACACCGCACGGTTCGAGCAGGCTTTCTTCGAGGACCTGGATTCGCTCCGCGTCCAGCGCCCCGAAATTATTGCCCGAGCCACTGAGCACATTCCCCGTATGGTCGAACTGGTGCAAAGGCTTGCCGCTGCTGGCGCCGCTTACCAGACTGAAGATGGATCCTGGTACTTCCGCCTGGCCGCCTTCCCCGAGTACGGCAAGCTGAGCAAAAAGGACTTGAGCGGTATTGAAGACGGCGCACGCGTCGACCTAGACGAGTACGAGAAAGATTCAGCTCGTGATTTTGCTCTATGGAAAGCCGCCAAGCCCGGCGAGACATCCTGGGACACCCCCATTGGCCAGGGCCGTCCCGGCTGGCACATCGAGTGCTCTGCCATGGCCATGGAATATCTGGGCGATAGCTTCGACTTGCACGCCGGCGGCGAAGATCTGATGTTCCCGCACCATGAGAACGAGATTGCACAGAGCGAGAGCGCAACCCATAAGCCCTTTGCCCGCCATTGGATGCACGTCCGTTTCCTGCTGGTGGACGGGCGCAAGATGTCCAAGAGTGAGGGCAACTTCTTCACTCTTCGCGACCTGCTGTTGAAGGGCTATAAGGCTTCAGCCATACGCCTCGTGCTGGTTTCAGTGCCCTATCACCACCAGCTCAACTTCACCTTCGACGGCCTGATTGAAGCGACCAACGCCATCGAGCGCCTGCGGACTTTTTCCCAGCGCTTGAAACAAGCCAACTTGGCCCCCGGCGCAAATCCTGCCCTCCAGGAC